>Ga0114977_10000395_pt1 | contig 29590 bp, 37 predicted proteins | sample S_130805_MF_Meta_FD_87026 | JGI IMG/M metagenome (GOLD analysis project Ga0114977, IMG submission 87026) | Freshwater microbial communities from Lake Simoncouche, Canada to study carbon cycling - S_130805_MF_MetaG | ecosystem: Environmental > Aquatic > Freshwater > Lake | place: Lake...
GAGGCCGCCCTGGATCGCCTCCTGGGCAATGAGCGCCACCGCCAGGACAGCACGCCGCGGCCGCGATCCTGCGACCGCGACCTGGCCGCCGAGTCCGCGGCGCTCATTGGCCAGGCCGACCTGGCCGACCGCCTGGCCGGCGAGATCCAGGCCGAGATCGATCGCGAGCACCTGGACGGCTTGCGCCTGGCGCTCCAGCTCGCCGCCGGCCGCCTCCAGGAAGCGCACCGCGTAGAAGATTGGCAAACCGGCCAGGACGCGATCCGCGCCGCGCACCTGGCAATGTCGGAGGCCGCCCTGGATCTCCACCTGTTCCAGCGCCGCGACCGCCTGGCCGATCCTGGCCGGCGCGCCCTGGCCGCGGCCGAGCTCCTGGATCTCTTCCCGGAGTCAACGACCTGGGCTCCGGTTTGGACGCGCCTGGATCGCGTGCTGACTTCCCTATGAGCTCCGACCCGATCCAGGCCGCCCAGGATCTAATCCAGGCCGCCGCCCAGGATCTCCTGGCCGGCGATCTCGACCAGGCCGCCCTGGCGCTCGCCCAAGCGCGCGCCCTGGTACGCGCCGCCAAGGCGATCCGATCCGCGAACCGGCGCGCCCAGGAGGCCGCCAGCAAACCAGGCCAGCTTGACCGTCAAGGCCTTTGACACCCCTTCCCCTATGCACGACCCTACCCAAACCCCAAACGCCGCCCAGGAGGCCAGCCAGGCCGCCGCGCCGGTGCTCCACTTCCTCGGCCGCGATCTCTACGGCCGCAGGATCTACTACCCGGCCACCCCGGCCGCCCTGGCGATCACCAGGATCGCCGGCCGCCGCTCCCTGGATCGCGGCCAGCTCCAGGCCTTGGCCGACTCCGGCCTGGCCGTCACCCTGGCCGATCCTGGCCAGCTCGCCCCGGTCGCGCTCCAGGCCGACCGATCTCCGGCCGGCCTTGCCCGGCGCTGGCACGCCGAGACGCGCCAGGCCGCGCCGGACTACCAAGCGCTTTACCGCGCCGCCCACTACTCCCAAACCACCCCGCCCACCCTATGAGCTCCGACCCCTACCCCTCCACCGATCGCGAGCTTCCGGCCGCCAAGCTCGGCCGAGGAGTGATCACCACCAAGTTCGTCCCCGCCGGCGATCGCCTGGGCGCGCGCGTGCGCGCCTCGACCGAGCACGCCGCGAAGCCGGCGATCTACACCTGGCGGCACGACCTGGACAGCGCCGGCAATCACGCACGCGCGGCCAAGCTTGCCGCCTATGCCTGGTTTATGGCCGCCGGCCGGATTGAGCTGGCCGGCGCGCTCGACAAGCCCGGCCTTTACTCCTGGACGGTACAAGCGCCGGCCGAGATCTCCGCGCCTGGCGGCCTCGACCTGGCCGAGCTCCAGGCCGAACAGCTCCGCGCCGCGACCGAGCGCGCCAACGCGCTGGCCGCGCGCCTGGATGAGCTCCAGGACTGCGCCGGCGATCTCCAGGCCGAGCGCCTCGACCAGGCGATCCTGGCCGCGCGTCACCTGGCCGCCTCGATCCAAGCGCCCCCTTCCCGATGAGCACCAAACCCAAACCCAAACCCACCCGGCGCGCCACCAAGGCCGCGCCGATCTCCGACAAGATCCTGGCGCGCGCGCCGGCCTACCTGGCAAAGCACCCGCCAACGATCCGGCCGCTGGAGCACCTGGAGCGCGACCTGGTCGCGGCCGCCCAGGCGATCGCCGAGACCGCGCCGGCCGCCACCGGCCGCCAGGCCGACCTGGCGCTCGGCCTCCTACGCCTGGCTATGGAGCTCGCCGCCGGCCGCCAGGCCGCAGAGCACGACCTGCGCGCCCTCCTGGCCGCCTGGTCTCCGGTCGAGGCCGCGGCCGATCGCCTGGCCGATCACGCCCTGGAGCTGTCCGACCCGGCTTGCCTGTCCGATCTCCTGGCAACGGAGGCCGCCGCCCTGGCCGGCCTGGTCTCAAAGGAGGCCGCGCGATCGCGCCGCCTGGTCGGTTTCCCGCCGCCGCCGGCCGGAAAGGAGGCCGCCCGATGAGGCCGGTCGCCGATCAAGCGCGCGCCCTGGTGATCTCCCTCCGCGCGCTCGCCCAGCTTCCCGGCCAAGGGCTGGCCTGGCAGGTCTCCCAGGATCTCGAAGCTTTCGCCCAGGATCTCGACAAGCGCCTGGAGGCCGACCGCCAGCGCCAGCACAACCTGGCGCACAACCTGGCCGCGCGCCTGGACAACCTGGCCGGAGCGCTCGCCGATCTTCAGGCCGACCTGGTCGCCGGACACAAGCACCGGCCGCGCCTGGCCGAGCTGGCCGGCTATTGGGCGAAGATCGCGGCCGAGTGCTCCGCGAACGCCCAGGAGCTCAAGGAGGCCGGCCGATGAGCTCGCCCCAGGAGCGCCTGGCCGAGCTGGCCAAGCTGTCGAACCGCGCCGGCTACATATGGCTTTCCCGCCGCTGGCCAGGCGATGATCGCGCGATCGCCCAGGCCTCCGCGCTTGGCATCGCGTGCCGCCCTCCGCGCCGGCCTGGCAAGCGCTCGCCCCTGGATCGCCTGGAGATCGCCCAGGCCGCGGCCGGCCGCCTAGGCCGATCCCTGGCCGCCCTGGCGCGCCCCAGGCCGCCCTGGTTCCACCCGCTCCAGGTCGAGGAGATCCTGGAGATCGCGGCCGAGCTCCTGGCCGAGGCCGAGCGCCCCAGGCCGGCCGGCTAACCCAGGCCGCCCAGGCGATCCAGGCCGGCCTACCCAGGCCGCGCCCTGGTCGCTTGCGCCTGGTCAAAGAAAGTTGAAAAAAGACCTTTACGACCCCCCGGTTTTCTGATTGTGTGATCTCGTCACCAACGACTCCACCCAACAAACACCGCACTAAAATGAACATCACCACCCGCACGAACCTCCAGCTGATCGCCGTCAATCTCGCCTTCCGCGACACCACCGGCAAAGGCCGCAACCCCCGCAAGCTTGCCGGCAAGCGCGATGGCTCCGGCCTGGCCGTCACCCTGGGCATCGATCTCGCCGCGATCGCCGCCGCGCCCGATCGCCGCGCCGCCTTTGACTCCGCGATCCGCGAAGCCGGCTTTGCCCACGCCTACCAGGTCACCGGTTCGCTCGACTTCCTGGTCTCGGCCTGGAGTATGAAGACCCTGGCCGCGAGCGCCCTGGGCAAGGCCGAGGTGAACGCCTTCGTGGCCGAGATCTATAACTTCTAACCCCTTCCCACCAACAACCCAAACCCAAGCCCAAACCTATGAACCTCACCGAACAGCTCACCGCCCTGGCCGCCGAGCTCCCCGCTCGCAACCTGGCGCTCAACGCCGCCAAGATCGCGGCCGGCGAGATCGCCGCCAAGCTGGAGCGCAAGCGCGCCCAGGTCGCGATCGCGCGCCGCGCCCTGGAAGCTCGCCAGGCCTCGATCGCCAAGATCGCGGCCGCCCACCGCGCCGAGCGCGCCACGATCCTCCCGGCCGGCCGCGCCCTGGAGATCCGCAACGAGCGCGAGACCTGGGAGCGCCTTTGCAACCAGGCCGCCGGCCAGCTCAAGCGCCGTGAGGCCGAGCTGGATCGCCTGGAGCTCGCCGATGACTCCGCGCGCTTTGATCGCGACCTGGCCGCGGCCTCCGTGGCCGATGCCGAGCGCGCGTCCCTCTCCCTGGCCGCCCAGGAGATCGCCCAGGACGCGATCGCGCCCCAGGCCGACACCCAGGCCGCTCCGGCCGAGATCGCGCCCCAGGAGGCCGCCCAGGACGCCCTGGACGCGGACGCGATCGCCGAGATCCAGGCCGAGATCCTGGAGCTACGCGAGGAGATCGCCGACCGCGAGGCCGCCCAGGATAAGGCCGCCGGCCTGGTCTCCTGGCTCATCAACTGCAACGACCCTTGCTCCCGCCTCCCGGCCGCCCAGGCCGAGCTGGAGGAGGCCGACCTCTTCCTGGCCGAGACCAAGCGCGAGCTTGGCCAGGCCGCCGCCAAGCTGGCCGCCGCCGGCCACAAAGACCCGCACGACCCGGAGCGCCCCCTGGCGATCGCGCACGAACTTGACCGAGACGCGGCCGGCACGGAGCGCACCGCGGCCGAGATCCTGGCGCGCGTCAAGGCCGGCCAGGCCGAGATCCTCCGCATCGCCCAGGCCGAGCACGATCGCCAGGTTAGGATCGCGGCCGACTACCGCCGCCAGGCGAAAGAGATCCGCGCGGCCAACGCCGGCCGGAGCTAACCAGGACACCAGGCGATCACCAGGCCGGCCGGAGCAATCCGCGCCGGCCTTCTTGCGTCCAGATCCTGGGCGCGCGATCCCGCCCACCTGGCCGGCCTCCTGGAGCGCTTGCCCTGGTCGGCCTTGATTACCCCCTACCCCACCCAGGCCGGCCTGTCCTGGTCGATCCTGGCGCGCCCAGGTCGGCCGGTCGCGTGCCTGGTCGGAGCTCCTGGCGCTCGCCTGGTCAAGATCCCCACCGGCCGGCCGCCCTGGTCGGCCTCGATCCTGGCCGCGCGCGCCCTGGTCGAGCTGTCCCTGGTCGAGCCTGATCAACCTGGTCGGCGATCCTGGCGCGGCCGGTCGGCCTGGTCGCGACCGCGAAAAACGAGGAAAAAGCGCGAATTACCCAGGCCGGCCTCCCCCCGGAAGAAATCTATTTGACCCCCCGGAACCGGGGAGCGGTTGGAAAAACGCACCTCGCTATTTTTCCGGGGGTAAAGTGTTAAAATTGATGTTTTGATATACGGCCAATATATGTGATTGACATATATCCGAGCATATAGAAAACCAGATATCCTTACATACATTTACATAAGGCTAACGCCTTATATAGTAAATGTGAGAAAGGTCGGGCTATCGCCCTTCCCCTTTTCTCTACGCCTACCTACGGTGGCTACGAAAAGGAGTTCCTTTCTCTTCTCCCCTCACCCCCTCACGATGAAACAACCCAAACAGCCACAGAACCGCCGCCCCCACTTTGCCAGCTACTGGCGCAAGATCTGGCGCGAGAAGCGCGACACGATGGTCAACCACCTGGATGCGCTCAACCGAGCCAAGATCCAGAAGGCCGCCGAGCGCGTCAGCTCCGTCCGGGCGATCGTCCACCTCCTGCCGGCCAGGGCGATGAGCGCATCGGTGCTCCGCGACCAGGTAGCCGAGAACTGGAACGAGGTGTACGGCGAGGATCTCAATACGACCAAGGCCTGGTCGCTTACCCGGAGCTGTATCAAGGCCGGCCTATTCCTTCGTCAGCCGGATGGCGATTACCTCATCGACTACCGAGGAGAGATTGCCCCTTGACAACTGTCACTTGCCAAGGATAAGAACTTTGGCATAGTGGCTTTGACCGAAACAGAGAAGGAGCAATTTGATGCAAGCATCGAGAAGCTTTCGGTCATCGTAGGTAAGCTCATCCACTCCGGCCTGGCCTATCACGCCGAACGCAATGATGAGCACAGCCGCGATCTCCTGGACGGTATGATCGAAGATGCGCGAACTATCGCCAACACTATCGTCCAGCTGAAGGATTTACGAGATCGATGAAGCCCCGCACCCTGGAGGAAGTATGGGTTTCTTTTTTAGCTGGGCTTTCCCCGGAAGAGAAACTGAAGCTGAAGGGCAATGGCGTGAACCTGGATAACCCTACCAATCCGGATCCACCCCAAGGCCCGAACCGGTATATCACCAACGAGTGGTGGATCGAGAAACACGCCGCGCGCCAGGCCGTGGAAGAACAAAGCCCAATGCACGACCTTATGGTCAGCGTGGTGGCCAGGGTCATAGACGCTTTTGACTGTTCCCGCTCACCGGAAGTGAAGCTCCACGCCGACTGTATGAAGATGGCTCTTGGCGTGCCTGGCTACAAGTCGATGGGCGAGCTTGCCAAACGACACGACACCTCCAAGGCGATGATCTCCTGGCGCGTGAAGTATATCCAGAAGCGCATCGGCTTGGAACCAAGCGTTTATATGCGATCCGAGAAACTCTGCAAAGCGTATTCCAATGCGCGCAAGAAGAAATGAGCGTCCGACCGGTTGACATTGCCGAGCGCCTGGGCATCTCTCGTCAAGCCATCAACGGCTTCATCAACCAGGGTATGCCGACCGACTCCATCGAGTCGGCCGAAGCCTGGTACAATTCACGCGCCCACCGGCGAACCGATAATTCCGTTTCTTTTAATTCCGAAACCAACGAAGAGGACAAGGATTTCTCCCAGCTGGTCGAACAGCACCGGGAACTCAAGGCGTTGGCCTATCGTCAGTATATGCGGGATCTGGACGAGCAATCGCCCAACCAGTCCAAGAGCTATGCCACCTACGACAAGCTGGTCAAGACGCTGGTAGCCCTGGAAAAGGAACTCCACGCGCGCGGTATCTCTGCCAAGGAGTATATCAAGACCCAGACCGCCATCGACCGCTTCGGCAAGGTTCTGCTATCAATCCGCAACGAGCTTTCCCAGCTACCGACCAAGCTGGCCGTCAAAGCAAATCCGGACTCCCCAGGCACGGCGATGAAGGCAATCGAGCTAGAAGTGACCCGCATCCTTCAGCGATTGTCCAACCAGGCCGAAGAAGCACAGGAAGCAGTCCAGGAGGTTATTACGATTGAGGTGATCAAGGAGGACACAGTAAATCCGCAAGCCGATGAAATCCAGCAAGACGGAGATCCTATTTGAAGCCGCCCTCCGGAGTCTGCTTGCGCCAGACCCGGACGGAGACATCATCGACTGGTTGGAGAAGAACATCAAGAATGTGCCTTACTCCCCACAACCGGGGCCGTTCCGCATAGAGTCAACCCCATATCTCGCTCCCATCCTCCGCGCGCTACAGGATCCGGAGGTCGAGACGATCGTGGTGATGGGCAATGTCCAGTCCGGTAAGTCGATGGTTTTAGAGCTGTGGTCGGCCTTCGTGCCTTCGCGCACACCAGGCCCTATGCTACTGCTCCAGGATGTGGACTTAAACGCGCAGGACTGGCAACAGACCCGCCTCCGACCTTTGTGGGAGAACACGCCCCCCACGCGCGACCGGCTTTCCCAGGCCGAGCGTAGCAAGTGGCACACGACACAGTTTGAACGCAATGTGACCTGGGTGCTCGGCGCGAACAACGAGCGTAACCTCCAGCGCCGATCCATCCGTTTCCTGGGTGGAGACGAGTGCTGGCAATGGCCTAAAGGTCACCTCAAGCAAGCCCTGGCTCGCCGCACGGCGTTCACCTGGCAAGGCAAGTCCGTGTTCGTGTCACAGGGGGGCGTGGAGGGTGATGAGTTCACCGATTTATTTAATTCCACAGACCGATCTGAATGGTCGTTCAAATGCGTTTCTTGCGGTACCCGCCAGGTTTTTGAATGGGTGCAGATCAAGTACCCAGCAGAAGCCAAGACCGCCAATGGTTGGGATCTGGACAAGGTTCGTTCCGGTACGACCTACGAGTGCAAGCATTGCAAGCACATCTATCTTGACCGTAATAGCGTCCGAGCGGAGATGTCGAAGGAGGCCGAATATGTGCCTATCAATCTGAACGCACCAAAGGGCCGGCGTGGGTTTCATTTTAATTCCTTGGCAATGCTTTGGGGGCTATCTTGGGGAGATCTGGCCGTTGAATGTATTGAGGCATCTCAATCTTTCGATGATCACGGAGAAGAGTCGAAGCGAAAGGATTTCAAACAAAAGCGCCTGGCCTTGCCTTGGTCTGATGACCCCGATGATAACGGCGGCGAAGTCCTGCCCAGCGGATATCTGATGGGAGAGGAATGGTCTGACGAAGCCGCCAACTTTAACGGAAAGCTTTGTCCCCCTCCGTTTACCGAAGAGGATCGCACCAAGCCGATGTTCAACCGTCTCCGCTTCCTGGCGGTCGATGTGCAACGAAAGGGCTTCTACGGTGTTGTACGCTCCTGGAGCGTTGAAGGTCGCTCCCGCCTGGTCTGGTGGGGGTATCTGGACTCCTGGGAAGATGTACGCAACGAACAGCGCCGATGGGGTGTGCCGGACACCTTTGTGTTTGTGGACTCCGGTGACGGCCCTAATATGGACGAAGTTTATCGTAACTGCGCCGCCCACGGATGGAACGCTACCAAGGGGTCTGGTAACAATGAGTTCCCCTGGAAGGTCTCAACCCCATATGGGATGAAGATTGCCTACCGACCCTATTCGCCGGCCAAGGTCGTACAGGTTGGCAAGCAGTCCTGCCGTATGTTTATGTTCTCCAACCTGGTGCTCAAAGACTCGATCACCCGCCTCCGGAGGGCTGGCCTACACACCTACCCACAGGATGCCGGCGAAGAGTACCGGAAGCAGATGCAGTCAGAGCACCGTACCCGAACCGATGCCGGCAAGCCGATCTGGCTCCAGATCGGGGAGCGAGCCAACCACCTATGGGACTGTGAGGTCATCGGGATGCTCCCCGCCTTGATGGCCAAGCTGGTCGGCCGAGGTAAGAATAAGAACGCTGACGAAAAGCCTGTTGACAAACCCGAAGAGAAGACGAGCTTATGATTAAGCCTGTTGCCCTCTTTTTTCGTATTGGGTGGCTCTCGATGCGTGTTGTTGGGAGGGTGACAGGCCCACCTTTGACTATTCGCTAATTGTTATGGCATTTGTGCATTATCGTGGGTCTACCTCTCCCAAGGGCATTTTTATGACCCTTACTGTGGCCGAGATTGAAGCAGTCCGAGCGAAGGCCATCTCACTTGTTACTGAAGGTAAGACGATTATGGAATATAAGGACTCCGGAACCGACATCCGCAAGGACTGGCCGATTGATCCTCCCACCATTCTCCTGGAGTGCCGCTACGCCCTCCAGATCAAGCTCCCAGAAGTCTACGGCGGCATCGACCGTGTCCGTGTTGGCAATATGCTCAACAACTTCCGAGGCCTTTAAAGCATTATGGCGCGCAAAAAAATCAAGAAAGCTTCCAGTATTCCCTCAAAGAAGGGTGCAGGAGCTGATCCTAAACTGAAGAAGAAAGCTACCGGCGGCCCCGGTATCTTCTCTAATTTCGAGAGCGCCAAGTTCTCCAATAAGCGTTCCTGGATCTGGTCTTCCTGGCCGACCGACTTCAAGAAGACGATGACGGTCTTCGACCGTCTGGAGACCACGCGCAAGATGCGCTGGATGGAGCTGAACGCCGGCATCATCCGTCAGATCCTGTCAGATGTCACCCTCTACACGGTAGGCAATGGTATCCGAGCCCAGGCTCGCACCGGCAATGCCGCTATGGATCACAAGTATGAAGAATACTTTGATACCTGGGCGCGCAACCCTTGCGACATTACCGGTCGCTTCAATTTCTACGAGATCCAGAAGATTATTCCTCGTCTGATGTATCGTGACGGCGAGATCTTTGTCATCAAGACGCGTGATGGTTCCAAAGAACCAAAACTACAGATGATCGAAGCCCACCGGGTTTCAAGCAATCAGAGCGGAGCTCCTCCTCCCAACGAGGTGGACGGCATCCATTTTGGCCCTTACGGTAAGCCGGATTGGTACAATATCATCCGTTCCGATGGTTCCAGCCGGCGCGTACCAGCCCCGGCGATTATGCACATCTATGAGCCGGAAGTCGCTTCCGGTGCTCGCGCCTACAGCCCCCTCCAGCACTCGATCAATAATATCGTGGATATGCTGGAAATCATTTCTCTGGAAAAGTTTGCGGTGAAAATGAACGGAGACATCACCCGAACTATCTCGCGCGAGACTGCCCAGTTTGATGGAGCCCAGTCTGACTTTGAAGCTTTCGGTATGCGTCCACAGGATGTGAACGATGGCCTTACTGATCCGAACGAAGCTTCCACCTTTATCGGAGGCAAGATCCTGGCCCTCTCCCCTGGTGAGAAGCTTGAGTCCTTCCAGTCCAACCGACCAAACCCGACTTTCAACGGATTTATGGAGCACCTACAGCGTGACTCCGTTATGGGCGTTCTTCCGTATGAGTTCATCTGTGATCCGGGTGCGGCTTCCGGTGCGGCTATGCGACTCATCGTTGCCAAGGCAGACCGCAAGTTCCAATATATTCAGTCCGTTATGATCAACCGTTTCCTAACCCCTGTCTGGGGTTATGTGATTGGAGATGCTATTGCGCGAGGTGAGCTACCCAGCTGTGATGGCTGGGAGAAGGTCATCTGGACTACCCCGAAGCGAGTCACGGTCGATGCCGGCCGAGATGCCGCCCAGAACCGCGCCGACATCGAGATGGGTCTCAAGACCATCGGTGAGAACTGCCAGGAAGAAGGAGAACACTTCTCCGAACTTCTTCGCCGCCGCGCCATTGAAGCCAAGATGTATAAGGACACCGCCAAGGAGTTCGATGTGCCTCTTTGGATGCTTCTCAAACCAACCAATGTAGCATTGGCCGATATCACCGGCGAAGAACCGGAAGAGGCCGAGGACGATGCTGGTATGGACGAGGACGAGGAAAATGAACAGCGCGAAGCCAATAAGGCCAAGAAGGAGGTCGAAAAGCTCGATAGCGAGGACGATACCTTTGAAGACCCTATGGGGGACTAAATACTTATTTTTATTTTTTATACCACAATGAACCATCTCATCAAAGCCCTCAAGACCGGCCGCACTCTGATGCTTGAACCTACCAAGGCCAAAGCATATATCGAGAGCACCAAGGATGTCACCTTTACCCTGGACTCCAAGGCATCCGATGTTCGCCAGATGCTGGAACTTATGTTTGGTAAGCCTCGCCAAATGGAGATCCACGGCAATACGGCAATCATCCCCATCCAGGGTGTCATCGGCAAGGGATTGTCTGACCTGGAGAAACTTTGTGGCGCTTGTGATGTAGATGACATTTCCGAGTATGTAGCCCAGGCTGAAGCCGATCCTGCTATCGAGAATGTGATCTTCGATATCAACTCCCCTGGCGGCACCACCGCCGGCGTACCGGAGCTGGCCAACCAGATCTTCAAGATGACCAAGGATACGATGTCGTATACCGACAGCGAAGCCTGTTCGGCCGCCTATTTCATCGGATCCCAGGCCAAGCGGTTCTGCGCGTCTCCGAGCGCCGATATCGGCGCTATTGGTGTTTATATCGCCTTTGCCGATTTCTCGGAAGCTTATGCCGCCGAAGGCATCAAGATGGAAGTGATCAAATCTGGTGAATATAAGGCTATGGGAGTCGAGGGAACCACCCTTACTAACAAACAGCGCGAACTTCTCCAGAACGATGTCAATGAGACCCACGCCGAGTTTAAGGCTTCGGTCAAGCGAGTCCGTATGTTCGCCCAGGATGCCGATATGGAAGGCCAGGTCTTTAGTGGCAAGAAGGCCGCCGCACGCGGCCTGGTCACCGGCCTGTATGGCTCTATGGATGAGGCCGTTGAAGCGGTCTAACTTTGACTCTACGCTATCTCTAACAAATCCCTATGTCTCTCGAAGATACCCTTACGAAGCTCAAGGAAGCGTTCACCGGCAAGACTGCCGAAGCTGAAGCGCACGCCTCCCAGGTTGCCAAACTGAACGAGGTTCTTGCTTCCAAGGAAGCGGAGCTCTCCGAGGTCGCTACCAAGCTTGCTAACTTTGAAGCTATGATCGCCTCTAACGAAGCCAAGCTCGCGGAGGCTGTTGCCGCCGCCGAGAAGGCCATCAAGGAAAAGGCCGCCGTTGAAGCTTCCTTTGAGACCGCATCCAAGAAGGCCGCCAAGATTGCCGCCTCTGTCGGTGTCGAGCCTGTCGAAGTTTCCCCCGCACTCGTTGCCGAAGCCGGCAAGACTGATGACGAGATCGCCCAGGAGTGGGCTGTCCTTCGCCAGAAGGATCCGAAGGCCGCCTCCGAGTTCTATACCAAAAACCGCGCTTCTATCCTGCGCGCTTCTGGACTCCGCTAATTTTTACCCTCAAACCTAACTAACTACTATGTCTAATGCTATCGGGGGCTTGACCCTCCAGCTTGTGGCCGAAGAGTCTCTGCGGACGCTTGTTCCCCAGCTTCAGCCCCTCACCAAGATCGCGGTTACCGATTTCGGCGCTTATGTCGCTGAACGCGGTACCACGGTTCACACCCGCTACGCCGGAAAGTTCACGGCCGCTAACTACAACCGCGCTACCGGTTTTGCCGAGCAGGATGCTGTTTCGACCGATGTCCCTGTGACGCTGGTTGACCAAAAACACGTCACGATTGCGTTTACTGACTACGAAGTCGCTACGCTTTCCCTGGAACGCCTTCGCCGCCTCTTTATGGCTCCGATGGCCAACGCTGTTGTCAAGTCCCTCTTCGACCAGGTTCTCACCAAGGTTGACGGCGACTTCGCTGATGGTTTCAATGACCCCCAGGCAAACTTCAACCGTATCGCGGTCTCCAATATCGCCAAGAGCCTTACCAAGGCCAACCTTCCCCAGGAAGGCCGCTCGGCTCTTATCAGCCCCGATGCCTACCAGCAGTTGATCTCTGACCCGGTGATCGCCCAGGCGTTCTCCATCGGTACTTCCGATGTCATCCGCGGCAACCGCCTCGGTATGATCCACGGTATCGATTTCTACGAATACAATGGTTTCGATGTCGCTGGTATCGAAGCTGGTCTCAATGGTGTCGTCTCCTGCAAGGAAGGCCTCGTTGTCGTGACCCGCGTCCCTGCCGCTCCTACCACCGGTGGTGGCGAACAGACGATCGTTACCGACCCGGACAGCCAGTTCTCGTACGCTCTGCGCTACTGGTACGACTGGTCGGCTGGTCTTCACAAGCTCTCGGCCAACTGGCTGGTGGGTTCTGCGAAGGGCAACCCGGACGCGCTCCAGAAGATCATCTTCGACTAAAGTTTCAGAGGGGAAAAGTCTTCCCCTCGCCGCGCCAATGCAGAGAGGCTCACCACAGAAGTGGTGGGCCTCTTCTTTTTGACGGACTGCTACCTATATGGCCGATATCTACGCCGAGTTCACAGCTGATGCCGTAGCCGTTCTCAATGAGATCGGTAAAGATATTACCATCAAGCAAGTCCCTGGAGGTACCCCTGTGGCTTTCAAGGCAATGGTTACCCAGCCGATGGTGCTCCAGGATATGGAGACCGGTGGCTTCCTTAACCAGACTACTTTTGAGGTAAAGGTGCTTCGCACCACCGCCGACACCCACCCTGGGCTGTTCGCCTTCGGCAATATAATCGCCTACAACGCAGAAGAATACCGCATCGTGGCTATCGCCAACCGGCCTCCGTCTGCCTGGCTGGTTGCCAAGGTTCAGACCAAGGTGCAATGAGTGAGCCGGATTTCACCACAGTATTTGCCGGTGAGAACATTTCCATCGATGCAGATGGCCTTCGCCGTCATTTGACATTGTACCTCATCGCCCTGGGAGGTAGCTACAAAAAGCTACTGACCAAACAAGCGAAGCTGATGTGCCGTGAGATGCTGGACTATACACTCCCTGTTGAGGACAGTATGGGGCCGGGAAAGGGTACCAGCAAGGCCGCCCAGCTTCACGGTATGGAGGTTGTAGCCGGACAAATTGCTCACCTATTTAAGCCGCTATCTGGCGCCGCTTATGGTGACATTGCTCGTAATAACGACTACGGCGTGTTTGCTATGTTCATCGGAGACCGAAAGCGCGACAACCTACCGGTACCTCATTGGCTTGAAGGAGAAATGGGGGTCGGAGAGTTCCAGCGCTTCCAGCGAGCGTTTATGGATGATGATCAGCCTGGTATGCTTGAAATTGGCGGCCCTAACTTTGAATATGCGCGCGGGGGCGAAGCCACGATTGAGATGCTTCATAAGCAAAATCGTGGAGGCCCGGCAGACTATGATACCAGGGGTTCTTCAGAAAGTTACTTTATCGCAGATTATAAACGCAACCTGGCAAACTACACTCGTAGCGCCCAGAAGCGCGTAGGCCGACTCAAGGCCGGCTGGTATACATCTTCCGTACTACTTGGGGACAACTGGAAAGCACCGGCCTGGATTGTCAGCAACCAATGGGGAACAGGCGGCGTATATGACGAGCTGGATAACAAAACCCAGCCGGCAATCACCGTTGAAAACAAGAAGCATTACCGTATGTCCAAGGATCCTGGAGCCAAGGGTTTCCAGAGCGCCCTAAACCGGCGCGGTTACGCTATTCGTAATGACATCGTCCGAACTATGATCTACCGTGGTCAAGCCCTGGAGCTACTTGAGCTTGCCAGGCGAGCAGAAAACGCCGACCTTTTCATTGTAACCGAAGCACCCTTCTAATGAGCACCTCCATCCGTTCCATCGTGGAAGACCGGGTAACCGCCTACCTGGCCAGTCAGATCACCGGCGTTTCCATCCATAAAGGCATTACTAATGATCTCCGGGTTCTGCCGGCTATCATTGCTTATGCTGATGGGGCTATTAAGCCAAGCAGTATGGGGGCTGGTAATTATGGAAATTACCGGGTCAACCTAAAGGTCTATGTCTACAGCTCGGCTGATGACGAGACCCTTGAGGCCCACCGCCTCCGCGTGTCCAAGGTTCACGGCCTTCTGACCGACAGCGCCGCCCTAAAGGCCTTCTGGGGTACCGGCTATGGCAAGCTTTACGAGATCTGGATTGAGAATGACGAGGAGGGTATGAGCCAGCGCCGGTACGGCAATTCTATCACTTTTACCCTGATGTGCGTGCTCCCGGCTCAAGTTTGACGCTGGGCTATCCATATAACTTACTACTATGGGAACTGAACAAGAGTTTGGCGTTGCTCACATCTTCGGCCTTAAAGGCGAAGTTACTGCTCTCACCCTCCAGTCTGATGACATCAGTATGAAGTACGCCCTTGATGTTGAAATCAAGGACGAGGAAGGCCGAGTCATCACCGACCGCCTGGACGACTTCCGCTACGAGCTTTCTGTCGAAGGTATTCTTCAGACCAACGATGTCGTTCAGCCTGGAGATCGTCTTTCCTACTACAGCGAGAACTTCATCATCAAGGAAGTGACCGACCGTGGTACGAATATGGACTACCGCAAGGTCTCGATCCGCGCTGTCAAGTACCAGGAGATCGCCTAACAGCAGTCGGCCTATGGACGGCCGTTTCATTGAAGCATTTACTCTTCTGCATAAGCAGAGGAGTATTTGCGGTTATAACACTAAACAGCTATGCCTACGGCATCGTCTGTTGCTTGAAGCATTTAACTCTCCATTCCTTTTGGACGGCTTGAAAGCCAAGCCGATGGATGTGATCATTGCCGCGCGCATCTTCTCTACTACCGACATCCTCGATGTGGCCAGTATGAAAGCCACCGACCAGGATCGTGAATGGATGAAGAAGATGACCGATAACTCATCTTTATTCCTGGAGCAGATTGCCCAGGTAATGGCCTATATCAATGAGAACGCAAAGTGGCCTACATTCTGGGAAACCAAGAAGAGCAATGGAAAAGACCGTGGTGTCCCCTGGATGCTTAATGTTATCTGCAACCTGGTAAAGTGCGGCATCAGCTTGGAACAAGCGTGGACTATGCCGGAGTGCCAGGCAATCTGGATGCACAGCTCCCTGGCCATTGCTGAAGGATCTGATACCACCATTGTTTCCGAGGACGATCTGGCCGCCATCAAGTTTGCCAAGTCGCTAAATAGTAAGAAGGAACCCAATGGCTGAAGACCTAAAGATCAAGCTGTCCGTAGATATTAGCGCCGTAGAGCAGGAAGCTAATAAGATCCCGGATTTGATTGAGCGCGCCAAGCGTCCTCGCCGGCCGCCAGCCGGAGGCCGCCAGCCTGGCCCAAGGCAGACCTCCGGAGGGGCTGGGGGTGGAGGTGCCTCTGTACCCCCTGTATCGCCTCCTGGAGGATCTGGAAGCGGTTCTGGAGATGACTCTGGCAAGGGTGGCAAGGGTGGCAAGGGTGGTAAGCCGGCCAAGCCGGCCGAAGACATTATGGATGAGTTCGAGAAAGACCTCGGAAACTCCATTAAGCGAGGCTTCTCTCCGCTCAAGCTTGCGGTTGCCGCATTTGAATGGTTCGCAGAAAACGCCCAGCGAGCTATGCAGAAAGCCGCCGAGCTTACTGCTATTTCTCGCGCCACAGATATTACGGCAGAAAACCTCCAGAAGTTCGGTTATGCCGCACGCCAGGCCGGCGTTGACTCCAAGGATCTCTATACCGCCCTTGAAGTCGGCAAACAGAAGATGGGTAAAGGTATTTTTGCCGGTGGAGACACCGTTGTTGCCCTGGAGCGGCTTGGCTTTACAATGCAGGATATCCGTACCGGAGCTGTGACATCCCAAGATGTTCTTATGCGCCTGGCCGAGGTTTACAAGACGAACGGCAATGACGCGCGCGTAGCCGCTATCGGTGCTTCCATTTACGGAGATAGTTTCCACAAGTTAATCCCGATGCTCCGTATGGGCAAAGAAGGCATTGAACAGCTTGGCGAGTCCGCTCCATTTATGAGCGACAATACCGTCCGGGCTTTGAACTCTTTGTCTAAAGCAATCGATACGCTAAAAGAGTCTGCTACCAATTTCGTTGGATCAATCGTTGCGGCACCGGTAGTCCTGGCAAATAACATCGATAACACAGGTCGAGCCGCCCTGGCTATTAGTCGTTCCGATACAGGATATGATGCGCTGAAGCTTATGCATAAGCGCAAAGAAAGCGGCATCACTACACCCTGGTCGAGTGATGAGGTAGATGTCGGTATGCGTGAAGACAATATGACCGATGAGCAATGGGCTCAATCTATCAAGGCGTTCCTTGAGGACAATGTTGAGTTCGCCGGACGAAAGGATGCAATCCTGGCTGACCTCCCAAAGTTTATGGCCGATCTGAAGGCCGGTAAAGTTGACTTCAACACCGGTTCCCTACCTATGGCAAGTTCGCTCCAGGCTATGGGCGGCGGCGATACCCTTTCTGCTATTAACCGAGGCCCGATGGAGGATATCGCGCAGTTCACGCGCGAGACCGCAGAGAACACCAAGTTCCTCGTAGAAAACAAGAACCAACAGTTCACTCCACCCCCGCGCGTCCTGCCTCGCGCTCCAGGTTACTAATTTATGGCCTACGACTCTAACTCTACCACCTCCTTAACCCTTGGCGATAGTGGCGCTGAATGGGTTCTCCAGAGCGACTGGACGATGCAAGCTGATGGTTTCGGCCTTGTTCAGCTTACGCTTAACTTTATCGCCGACCAGCCTCTCGGTGATGGGATCACCAAGGACTTCCAGCGAGGTGATGCCCTGTCCGATGCTAATATCACCAATATGTCTTCCTACGGAACCTGTACCGTTGTGAAGTGCTCGATGAGCAAGATGGCCGGTGAGTTCGTAAAGGCCACCGTGCAGTACGCCGGCATCGATCCGGACATCTCTGGTGATAGCACGATCACCCAGGTAACGATCCATAGCTCTGCCGTATCGGAGCCAATCCAGTCTCACCCTAACTTTACCAAGAACCAGGTTCCGCAGATCAGCGGCGCTATCCTTGGCGGTAATCACCCCCCGCCCATCGAGGTCAATGCCGCAGAAAACCCTTTCCGAGCCAAGTGGATCCCAAGCACCAGCGGCCAGACTACCTCGTATCAGTTCGTTGACTTCCTGCCTTCCCAGAAGTCTGACCAGGAGGTCAACCGTAAGGCCGGCGTGAAGAACTACTTCCGTCCGAACATCACGATGAAGCTCCTTTGCTACACCACCAACGGAAAGCTTGCTACTGAAGCAGTCCAGAAAGTTGGATGGGTTACGAGCGGAAACTTCGGGCCTTTTGACCTTCCGGAACCTTATACGCAAATCCCCCACGATGGCCTTGATTTCGTTGCCACACAGGGTCAGAAGGCTACCCAAAAGAACTGGATCGTGACCGGCTGTAATGTCGAAGTATTCGGCGCGCTCTACAAGTGCCAGGCAGACCTTATGCTTTCTGGTGTTGCAGGATGGGACTCTGACATTTATCCATATAGCGACGACGCTACTGTCGGATAAACTATGAGCATCGAAGGCTTTGACGGAAACAGCACCTACAATTTCCAAAACGGAGAACCGTTGAGCGCGCGAGCGCTTAACGAGCTCGCTTCAAAAGCTGATACTGCCAATTTCACGCAGAACAATATTGCCTACACCCAGGGTGCTTTTGGTACGGCGATGTCGATTGATATCCCTTACCAGGATACGGTTCTTCGCCTTGAGCAGTTCCAGATCGTGGCCGAACCTTACGAGATACTCGGCAACGAGTCTTTCTCTATCATTCGTGTCGTGAAAGGTGAGGTTGTATGGAACCCGAAACTACTTGAAGTGCCAGGCGTACCGATGCCTACGGCTTGCACGACCCAGATCACCATTGAGAATTGGTTCAATCTACCCACTTTCCCGATCATTGATGATGACTCATCTACCTACATCGGTGATGGTGGTATCCGTGTACCTAATGTATCCGGAGTAGATATCGGCATCTTCATCTTCAAGGCTACCAATCTGCCTACGGATATTCCACCTATCATTATTGCGGCACCAGACTATGCCCCTTCTTGTCCGGTAGTTTTCCCAGGAACTCCTCCTGTTGATGGAGCAGTATGGGAATGTGTTAAGATTGGTAGCGTAACCTATATCGAACCAGATCCGGAAGCAGAACCGCCTGTTGCCGGCGGCTGGCAGATCACGCAGAACTTCATCGGGTCTATGACCCTTCCTGGCGATGGTAAAGGTAAGGGTACTGAACAGAATGTTCTACCGGCTCAATTAAAGACAGGTGGCGGCGGCGGCGGCGCTTGGTCTCCATTCCAGGTTCAAATCACAGAGGTCAATGGCCAGCGTTATATTCAGATGGCAACAGGTTCGGTATCCTATAGCCAAAGCGATATGCCGATCATCAATAGCGGCGCGTTTACACACACGAAACAAGCTTGGTTTAATAAGGTTCAGATCTGTCCTTCCGGCACACGCACGGACTACAACGACATCTGGCCGAGTCCTTCCGTCGATCCGGATCCATCCTGGTCTAATAACGCTATGGATGGTGGAGGTGGTTTCCGTTTGGACGATACCGATGAACAGTATGTGATTTATGCTTTCAAGTGGGATGCCGGTAGCGCCATCGGAGATGTCGGGCCTTTTGTTGAAAACGGACTTCCTACGCTTGGCATCTTCAAGCAGAGCAACGGAACAGATATTAACAAGATCACCAAAGATCCCGGCCCTTCAATTTACGAACAGACTATGAATATCCAGTATATGACTGGATACAAGAACTCTGATACAGAGCTCGTAGGTGACTGGGGTCATTGTCACACTACCTGGCTTAACCCACGCAAGCTTGGTTATAACTACAAGGCAATCGCATCGATTACCTCAAGCAACGCCGGGCCGTTTGCGTGCTATATTGGTTTTGAACAAGTAGGAGTTCCTTTGATCTGTAACACGATCCAGTATGTATTGCTCGGAGGTGAGCCTTCTGGTGGCGCTATCGTATTCTCTTATGACGGTATTCCATCTGCTGTTCCTTTCCCTGTAACCGATGTGTATACGCCTTTTAGCGTACAAGAGTCAGATGAGGTTGCCTTGTTCCGTTCACTAAACGCAATCCCATCTCTAACAGGAAATGTCCAGGTATCTAAAGGCGGTTATCGTACATACTACATCACATTCATCAATAAGTTGCAGGGTCTTCCTGTACCTCAAATCACGGCCAATATTAGCGGTGTAACAAGTTTCCAGAAACGGTTTAATGTAATTCAATTCCACACAGGTAACCTTGATCTCACAACGCCAATGCAGATGGGTATGACCCAGCTGATGAACGAGTCTGGTTTGACCGAGGCAGATGACCCTTATAACAAAAACAAGGAAAGCGATCCAGCTTGGAAGGATATCATCAATCGTGATGACTGCATAGGTTGTAAGGACTTTGAAGGAGATGTGATCACGGACGGAGTTTACCCGATGGGTGGAGATGAACCAAAGAACCCGGACTTCACCATCGATGGAGGATGTAACGGTGGCGTATGTGAACATCCATTCCAAGTTCATATCGAGAACGATGGAGATACATCATATTTCACGGTGTGCGAAGGGATGGTCAATAATATCATCGCCACAGGTGGTGGACAGTTTGAATACTTTGATGGTTTCATCTGGGTTGCAAATAGCGCATCGGATGACGAGTTCCCTGTGTCATCTGATATCGAGAGCGGATCATCCGTCCCGGCTGACGATGAAAGCACAAGCTACATCTCCATCGCGCGAGTAACCTCACAGGGAGAGATCTTCCAGCTCCTTACCGGATCACTTTGGGGTGAACGGTTCAAGTGCGGTGACAAGCCGGCCCGATACTGGTACGCGCGCGTATGATTGGCCTACCACATCGAGTTGGCGCGGCCTATGTTGTCTTTGGCCAAGATGAGGGCTCAAAGGAACGAGACCCGGAGCATATCTTGAACCCATCCGTATACGGAGGAGGGTTCCATACTTACTTCAAGTCCTACCCGGAAACAACCCCATCCCCTGTGATCGTCAAAGTGGCAGGCACTCTTGGCCTTAATCCGGCATCTGCTGGTGTTGATTACTCTTCAGAGACCCTACCAAGGAACTTCCTCACTATCGTCTGCTACAAGACAGAACTAAACCATAACTTCCCAGACTTGGCGGCCACAGGTTACGATTGGCAATATGACAGTTCTACCTGCGTTCAGACATTTCCAGATGGAGTAAGGAGGCTTAACGACTATCTTCCAAGCGATTACTTTACCGTACCAAGCGAGATTGTTTACCTACCAGAACGAGTAGCAGTATTCAATTCCGCGCTTAATGGTTCCTTCAAGACCGTGGATGATGTCACCGATTTGCTCGGAGAAGACCCTCCAGATAATGTCGAAACATATCCTCTGTATCCAAGGTGGACGGATGAGGATGGATGGGATCGTGTAGGGTTCCAGTTAAGCCCAGCTCTACGCATCACGCCAGAGTATGGAGATCCGTATTGGCAGACGCGCGATGGTGGCGATGTAGTTCAGCCTGGAAGCCAAACCCCGGCAGACTTCATCTCACCTTGGCGCGTTGCATATGGAAAAGAAAGCGGAAGCCTTTACCAGCAGACCCAGTTACTCTGGGACTTCTCATACAAGTTCACAAGCGTGGGGGAGTATGCAGTAGGATCTACTCCGTATTCTATCGTACATCCCTGGAACCCAAGGGGGTCGTATAATCCGGCAGATGCAACAACCTTCAATAATGCTGTGATTGCGGATCACGGATTTTGGCAGTACGACCAGGACGCATATGGTAACACATCTAATCCTTATCCAACAGGTGCGTATCGAGCCCCTTGGTGGATTGTAAATGTAACACCAGATAACACGAAAGTAAGTTCCGTTGCATACGAAAGCAAATCAACACACGGCCTGTTCCTAACGGCCAATGGTAGTTGCTGGAATATCGGTACTGAATTGATGGTCAAGGTACACATCTGGAAATGTCCTCCTAAACCTTGCTTCTTCCCGAACCATCAAATTGATACTGTTAAGTATCCTTACGCCAGCTCATATGCTGGCCATCCTTGGAGTTATACTAATTGGGAAGTCGGAGGTGTTGCGTGGTACACGGAGGAACCTTTCAACTATAAATACTACGCGCCATCTCGGTACTACGACAATGTCCCTGGATGGATCAATGTGAACCTACCAGGCCCACTTACCGGGCGCGGTACATTTGAAGACCCAATCATCGGCTTCCAGACCGGGAAGCCTACAGGGATGGATTACGATGGCGTACCACTCCAGGTCAATATGCACTACTGGGGGTGCGCCTTTACTCCGGACTATGAGAACGGAGAGGAACACGAAGTCCTTGAGTTCACGGTGGTCGTGGACGAGTCCAACACCAAGACCTGTGACGGACAGGAAAGGCCTGGCGTGAACTATACCCAATTTGGCTTCAAGCTTGAGGATATTGAACTTCCTGTTTTCGAGGGCTTGATCACCTACATTAAGGATTTCGAGGTAACTTCTGTAAAGAAACCTGGTGCTTGACCCCCTTTGACAGGGGGCTATTTAAAGGACTATGGCTATTACTACGCTGAAACTATGGATGGCTCCGGAGAGCAATCGACTCTTGTCCGGGCCGAGTTCATTCTCCCCCGCGCAGAACCCTGTCTTCTATGAAGGCAACACCGCGCGTATCGAGCTCCACATCCTGGCCGGAGCCGGCGTTGGCAAAGTCCCCTATGAAGTGGCCTTCCCGGCCGGCGCATCGATCAAGCTGGCCGTTGGCCAGGTCAACGCCTTCCCGACTTCTGGTACCTGGCAGTTGATGGTCGATGATGTCGAGACGGCTGATATGCCGTTTAATGCCACCCCAGCCCAGGTTCAAGCCGCGCTTAATGCCCTGGCTACCGTCCAGGCCGCCGGCGGCGTTACCTCCGCGCTTAATGGCGATGGCTACACCGTTACCTGGAACACCTACGGAACCAAGCCGGACATCGGCATCGGATCTGACACCCTGGTTCCCTCGTCCTATGAGTCTATCAGCCTTGTCCAGCAGGGTACGGCTGATAATCGGAAGGTAATTTATATCGAGCTTCGCCAGGCTCCTGTAGCTCTTGGCGTTGAATGGGATCCCCTGCCTACCCCTGTTATGACGGTCGAAGAGGTTACCGCCTGGAACGGAACCACCAAGACCTGGCGCTTCAATATCGAACCGGCACCGAAGGCAGGATCCTATAATCTTACCGTTGCCGGAGCTTCTACCAAGAGCTACACCCTTTCTTACGCCGCTACGGCCGACAACATCACCACGGCTATCTCCAAGGACTTTGCCGGTGCTAAAGCATATAAGACCGGAGAAACCCAGTTTGACATCGTTTTTAATGAGGATGTCACCCTTACTGCGGATGGCAATGGTCTGATCGGATACCTTGGCTTCATTGGCAATGTGAACTTCAGCACGGCCGAGATCCATCAGTTCATCGGAGGATTGGCCAGCCGGCAGACCACCCTTGAGGTGGCCATTGAAGCCGGAGGCATCCCTCAAACCCTTATCCAGGTTCCTTGCGTAGTTAGCTCGGATGTCATCTCCAATGGAGTTCTTCAGCCGCTACCCCTTGGTACGGCTATGTCCGAACAGGTTGCCAACGCGCGCTTCGTGCGCCGGGATGCAGACCAGTCTCCAGATGTTCCGACCAAGAACCAGATTTGGGGTAACCTTGGTCTTACTGGAAACGATGGACACGATGTGGTCTCCGCGCTCTCTTCGTCTGTTGCTCCTTCTGGAGCTAATCCTTTCGTCACATTTGGAGACATCTCTGGGCTTGGCGCTTCTTGGGGCAACATCACAGGGACGCTCTCTGACCAGACTGATCTCCAGAGCGCCCTGGACAGCAAGTACGATGCCAGCAATCCGAATGGCTACATCCAGGATGCGAGCGCGGATGGTAATACTTACGGACGAAAGAACGGAATGTGGGAGACCGTACTACCACTTTCTGGAGGTACGATTAATGGTAGCGTAACTATCAATAACAGTACCTATAATACCAGTTGCATAAACGATGGTCAGAAAATCCAATTTGACCAGAGCGGTGCGTTCACGCAGTTGAATACGCAAGCGTTGATCTTGAGTGGTTCTGGAAGCACTCTTTCAATCAATAACACGGCTATCACCTTCCCCGATAGCACCCAGCAGTCCACCGCTTTCCCAGGCTTCAGCGGTTATGCAACCGAGTCGTGGGTTACTTCGCAAGGTTACATTACTGGTGACGCACTTATCGGATACGCTACCGAGTCGTGGGTTTCTGGGCAGGGTTATGCTACCGAGTCTTGGGTTCAGTCGCAGGGATATCTGACTTCCGTACCTCCTCCTTCGCTTACTGGACTTACAAGCGACATCTCTTGGGACACTAACGCTAACTCTGGCCGATTGCTAATCGAAGGAGTCATCGAGACTGCTCCTACCTTTACCTCGGCTCGCCTTCACTTCGGAACTTCAAGCCCTAACTCTCCAGAAAATGGAGACTTCTGGTTTGACGGAAGCAATATGCGTTATGTCAGCGGATCTGTGATCCGTGATATCGCCTCACAGTATTGGTCTGGAACTCAATTCTACCCTCTGTCGAGCAATCCTGCTGGCTACATCACTTCGTCTTCCCTTGCTGGTTACGCTACCCAGGCTTGGGTGATCTCCCAGTCCTATCTGACACAAGCTGGCGCGGCCCTGTTCTACGCTCCCCTTACTGGCGCGACCTTCACCGGGAAGGTTAACCTTGCAACGCTTGGTGTAGCAACTCCAAGCATCAACCTTGGTGGTCAATGCGACTCCGCTCCATCGTCTGCGGCCAACGGTGACCTCTGGATCTCCAACGCCACCGCTCCTAAACTGACATACAAGATGGGCGGTGTTAACTACAATCTGCCTGTCCTAAATCAGTTCAACACTTTCACGAACCAGATGGTGATTGATACGAGCTCCGCAACGACCGCCGCGCTTCGCGTCACTCAACGCGGGGCTGGCAACGCCATCGAGGTCGAGGACTCCACAACCCCAGACGCTACCAAGTTCGTTGTTGATCAGTTTGGCAAGGTCGGCGTGGGCGTTGCCCCGGATGCTACTGCGGCCATCAAGGTTGATGCCAACGGCATCTCGTTCAACGGACTGTCCTTCAATCCTACAGCCACGGCCTCCCATACTGGTGGCTCGGACACGCTCGACCTCCTGGTCACGATCAACGGAACTAACTACCGCATCGGCCTTCGACCCGCTTAATATGATCCTCGCACTCATCTCTCTCCTCATCGGATTTGCCGGCGGTTTCTACGCCGGAGTTAAAAACGCCGACAGCTCCAAGCTTGCCAAAGGCAAGGAGCTCCTGGCCGCCCTCAAGGGCAAGAAGTGATCAATGTGGCGCACCCTTCCAGTTGTCCTCCTGGTCGGGTGCGCTACGACTTCTGATCTTCCCAAGCAACCAGATGCCCCCACAGATGGCGGCATCGTTAACACGGTAAGCAAGCAATGGGACACGGCTGACCAGAAGGTTGCCGCCTCCATCTCGGTGGCGCGAGAGAACGCCACAAAACCCGAAGTGGTCAAGGCCGAGACCACCGTTGCCCTTTCCTTTCTCCCGGCACCTACGCTGGAGGAACTGGCAATTGCACGCCAGCGTGCCACCAAAGCTGACCAAAAGGACTACGCCCAGGCTGAAGCCTTTGGGAAGAAACTCCTCGCGACTATCGACACTAACTGGGCAAAGGTTGAGGCTGACTCCCTGGAGGCAAAGCGTGTATCTGGACTCAAGGACGCACGGATTGCCGAACTGACCTCCGAGATCGAGCGCGTGAAAGCAGAGGCCAGTAAGAACATCTGGACTATCACCGGCGCGGCCCTGGCCGTCATCGGTGGCCTTGCTTGTGCTTTCTCCTCCCCCCGCATAGGCATTCCCATTCTCCTGGCCGGCGCGTTCTGCGGCTCTATTCCATTTATTATCGACTCACCTTACTTTACATACATTGCTGGTGGTACGCTCCTCGCCGTTGCTGGCCTGGGCATATACTGGCTATGGGATAAGGTTCGGGACTCGGTTAACGCCAATGAGTCCGACCCCAAGTAGCCCAGAAGATTTACAACAGATTGCCAAGGACGGCGTGGTAACCGCCGCCCTGGGTTCAATCGCTATGGTATGCCGGCTTCTGCTTTCGACCGAACCGGTCACGGCCGGCTGGGTTATTCGCCGTGTCTTGGCGGCGGCTGTTACCTCGGCCTTCGTTGGCTGGGCTATTGCTGACCAGATCCAAAGCGAGTCCCTTCGCTTTGCCTGTGTAGGAGCCGCCGGCTACTGCGCCCCGGAGGTCTTGGACTATGTCCTGCGTTACGCCAGGACGCTTAAACCCAAAGGGTGAATAGCAGGACACCAACCACTCTACCAAAACGCCTTGGCGGTCGGTTTTTGTCATTCTCCGTAGGAGGTTCCCTCGTAAAACAACGCCGCCCCGATCTTTTTAGGGGAAAGGATGCCATTTGTGACCATAGCCTTGAGCACAGACTCGGCCTGGTCTTTGTTTAGGCCATAGTCTTGTTCCAGCTCTTTGAGGATCGAGCCACGGCCGGTGGAGGGCTTGGTGGCAAAATGGGCATACTGCTCGCCGACCTTGAGAAGCTCAAACTTGGAGGACAGGGGTGCGACCTCCCAGAGCACCTTGCCCTCGGCGTGCCGGAGCTTGAGGGAGAGGGTTGGCTTGCCGTCCTGGGTACGCATCCCGGCCAGCTTGCCTCGTTTGGTAAGGTTGAAGCTGAAGATGGGGTAGTCCTTCGACTCGCGCCGGACATTGATGATGGCGCGCGCCCAGTTGACGAGCTCGGAGCTCCCCAGGCCGCTGTACGCCATATCGCTGATAGTCTGGCCTTCGGTAACCTCCTTCGGCTTCGGCTTCCCTTCGTGGTGGGTAAAGACGATGATGCATCCGGTGTCCTTGAGGATGGGCTGGATAAGGTTACGGAGGAAGTGGGAGGCCACCTCCTGCTTGGATAGATCTCCCCCCACATACGAGAGTAGAGGGTCGCAGAAGATGACATCGAGCTTCATCCGCACCACAATCTTGCGAACCAGGTCGGCGAAGTCCTTACCGGTCTTGGTGTTCTCGGTATAGAACCGCAGGTTTTCCTTTAGCACCTGGCGATCGGCCGGCGTTAGCCCCATAGCAGAGGTAACCCCCTGGTAGGCTTCAGCCAGGTCACCTACATCACACTCGGCCTGGACTACTGCAATACGGAGTGGTTTCTTAACCGGGATACCGAACAGCTCTCGGCCGAGCGCCCAGGAGCACGCCGTCTGCATCGTGAAGGAGCTCTTTCCGATACCAGACTGACCGGTGATCAAAAGAGACCCCCCCCGGCATAACCATCGGCCGTGGCCAATCATATGGTTAGGGTCGTGCTGTGTGTCGTAGGTCTCCAGGAAATCGGTGTTGAGCTCTTCCGGGAGGTCGTGGCCATCGCGCCACACCACCCAGCTATCCCAATCATCTGCGCCGGCCGAGAGAGCCAGGATCTTCTGCTCATTCTCTCCGCGCATTACGCCGCCCAGACGAGACCAGCGGGAAGGGTTCTTGTTCTGCGGGTCTGGTTCGTAGTCGGAAAGGAAGTCATACACCGTATTACGGCGTTCCTCCCATTGCTCCTTGCTGTCGGCATCCACCCTTACCCAGGCGTGGATTGATTTGCCTCCGGAGTCGATGAGTGCCGTGATAGGGAGGTTAGACTGATGAAAGATGGCAATCTGCTCTTCCTTGTCCTTCTTGTCGAACTCGACCAGGACATTCCGGTAACTGGCTACCGATCCATCTGTACCGGTGAAGTCATCCTTCTTAAAAGGATTGATGCGGATCCAAGCGCCGGCTTCCAGGCCGGTGAAGATGCTCTTACCGTCCGGCCCGAAGAACCGCTTAATCCATTCGGCGCGTGTGAGAAAGTTGCCCTTGCTGGCCGGGAAGAAACGACCGTCCTCGGTCTGTCCGGCTTCGTGCGTGATACTGATGACATCATCGTCCTTAAAGGCCGCCAGGAGAAGGTCTGCCGTGGTTAGTGGTACGGATCCAAAAGCAATCTCGGCCACTCGCTTCGGGTCGAACATCAGCCGGCCATTGGAGCCGACCGTGCGCTCGCGCCCGGACAGCCAGCCCTTCGGCCTTTCGTGTGGCTTGACGAAGGCATCGTTCAGCTTGTGGCGAAGATCCTTCTCGCTCCAGGCCGGCGAGCAATGGGAAGTGTTCCACTCCTGGAGAAGCGCCCAGGCATCGTCCCAGCCCAGCTCAAAGCCGTGGGCGAGAATGGATGCGGCGCGATAGGTGGCTGGGTGTCCCCCCTGGCCGGCTACGGCTGGTGGGAGCTTTGCGAGATAGTTCCTCGCACCCTTGATGCGGTCTTGGGCGGTCATTGTTTGGTGGCTCGTAAATTATTAGCCGCGTGGATAGCGGATCTTCAAGCCCATACAGGCGATGCTCTCGATATTATAATCGATCCACTCGGCGCACTCCTGGTCATCCCATCCGTTCATCTCCTTGAAGATCTCAACGAGCTTCACATATGAGTAGATGGTGAAACCTTTTTTAGTCCGGCCAACAATGGCCTTCTTAAAGGTTTCGTGGGGTTCAAGTTTGATACCTGGCATAGTTGTTGGGTTGGCGATGTTCTCCCAACCTAAACTATCGTCAAACTATTTCTCGGAAGAAACGCCGGCGATAGTAACGACCCTTCTCAAAAGTTCGGAACTTACGCTCCTCCAGGATACCACCACGCACACCGGCAACCAGGTACTGACTTGCTCGACTCCGTTCCAGATCAAGCTTCTTACACCAGGTGTCTACATTGAAAAATCCTTTAGGCACACGCTCGGTCTTCTCTACGGTAGCGGTGAAAAGCTTTTCCAGGAGCTCCTGGGCTTTGGACTTTTTTAGCTTATGCGCCATTTGCTATCGGGGTTCTGGGAGTGGAGGATTGGGTGAAGATGCGTGTCGTTATACTCACCATAGACAATGCCTTGCGACCAGGAAAGCGTGGCTCGGCGGTTCTTGGCGTAGTCCATAGCCCCCTTGCGCGTTAGCGTACCGACAGAAATCCCCTGGGGGCAGTCGATGCGCCGGCCGGTCATCTGGCCTGTCTTGTGCGTGTGAGCGAAGATCACATTGCCATACATTTCGGCCATATCTCGCGGAGCGTTCTCGCCGTACACGGTGCCGTGCGTGAACATATAGTTCGCGATCTGCATCCTTTGCCACACCCCGGAGTAGGGATACAACTGCGCGTGAAGCTTCAGAACTGTAGTTTCGATCTCCTCGATGGCCGTCTCGGCCGCCAGGACGCGGAGCTCATTCCTGGATTTAAGATCTCGCCATAGGCGGTCTTCGTGATTGCCGGATAGCACATCAGTTGGCTCCAAGTCGCGAAGGAAATCCAGGCCGGCATCCAGGTCTGGTCGAACCTTCTCCCCTTCACCATCCGTACCACCCATAAAAGCAGAGAGGTCTATAAAGTCACCCAGGTGGATCACTCGGTGCGGTTTGAAGTCCTTCTTAAACTTCAGCACGGCCGCAATCGCTTCCGGGTCGGCAAAGTTGCCGTGCGAACATCCCAAGGCCATAAACCGTTTCCAGCCAGACCCTTGGGATACACGCTTCATTTCTTAATAGCCCTCTGTCGTAGTACCTTGCGATATCCTCGCTGGTATTCTTTTTGATAATTAAGCTTATGGATCACCTTGGTGACCGCGTGAACCTCCAGGGCGGCATCCAAGCTCATCATCACAAACGAATGGTTCCCACGCTTCGCGGCCATTATCGCTCGACCGAGCGCCGGCAGACCGTTTGTCTTTCGGCTTACGGCGCTTTCGCGGGGTTGGTTCTGGGGTGACGAAGGTTGGGACATTAATAAGTTCCTCGGCCTTTTTTAGGCTTATCCCTAACGATTTCGCCCTTTCCTCCAGATCGGGAAGGTTTTCCTTTGTTATCTGCTTTGTTCGTGCCTTGGTCACGCTTCGGATTGGAACGCCCTTCCTGGAGGACTTCAATCCTCTTTTGGAAGCCAAGGCGGGTGTCGGCCAACGCCTCCGCAAGGGAAATCATTCGGTGCTCCGAAAACTTGAGTTCACCGGTCAGCCGCTCGACCTCGGCCTTGACCATCAATAGTTCAGCCCTTGCCCAAGACAGGTCGGACTCAAGCCCACGACCCCAAGAGGTGGTGCGATTGACCTCTTCGCACAGGAAAGCAGACCTTGC
>Ga0114977_10000397_pt1 | contig 29508 bp, 21 predicted proteins | sample S_130805_MF_Meta_FD_87026 | JGI IMG/M metagenome (GOLD analysis project Ga0114977, IMG submission 87026) | Freshwater microbial communities from Lake Simoncouche, Canada to study carbon cycling - S_130805_MF_MetaG | ecosystem: Environmental > Aquatic > Freshwater > Lake | place: Lake...
TAATTGCCTGATTCCAACCATAAGCTCCTTTTGTATTGCTTTCTATTTGAGGACCAAAGCTTATTTTTTTTTCAGCTTTAGGAATAATTAAACCATAATCGCAAAAAATATCTATAAAAGAAGGGTATATGTATTTTCCTTTTAAATCGAAAATGATCGCATTTTTGGGAATTTCTTGTTTTTCACCAATAGCAATTACTTTATCATCTTTAATTATTAAAACGCCATTCTTGATTAGAGTTTCAAAATCAGCATAAATATTTGCATTAATAAATGCGAAAATAGTATGTGATTTAAAGGGCGCGCCATTTGAAGGAAAGGTAGTTTGAGAAAAACTTTTAATTATAAAAATTTGACAAAGAAAAAATAGTAATATTTTATTATGCATAAACACCAAAATTAATCAGTTTTAATAAAATAACTAATTCAAAACAGCTTTTTATTCTACTAATATATTGTTAATTTTACAATAAAATTATATGTATAAAGGAATTTTACACTCTCACTATTTAGTTGTTGTTTTGTTTTTATTAATTTATGTAATAAAAACAATTTTATTATTGAGTAATAAAAATGACTTACTCCTAAAGTTTTCAAAAAAAGTAAAAATCGCAGAAATAATTATAAGTGTATTATTTTTGGTTACAGGCATTTATTTGTCGACCCAACTGCCATTGGGAGGAAAGTATGATTATTTATTTTGGGTAAAATTAATTATGGTATTTTTAGCAATACCTATTGCTGTAATTGGCTTTAAAAAATCAAATAAAATACTGGCTGCTTTAAGTTTGTTATTAATTACCGGAAGTTTTGGCCTTGCCGAAGTTTATTCTAAGAGAAAGGGAGAACGAAAAGAAGTTATTAATAACGAATTAGCTCAAAATGATGGCAAATCTCTTTATGAATCAAATTGCGCTTCTTGTCATGGTTCGAATGGTAAATTAGGTTTAGCAGGAGCAAAAGATTTAACAGCAACTTTATTAGATTTATCTGCCATAAACAAAATTATTCTTGAAGGAAGGGGTTTGATGAGTGCTATTAACGTAAATCCAGAAGAAGCCAATAAAATTGCCGAGTTTGTTAACGGTAATATTAAAGGCCACTAATTTTATAATGAAATCTGAATTAATTTCTACCGCTATTCCTAATCATTGTTGTGTTTTAATTGGTGTAATTAATAAATTACAAGATAGTGGCTTGGTAAATGAGTACCTGGAGGAATTAGCTTTTTTGGCAGAAACATATGGACTAAAAACAATCAAATCGTTTACTCAAAAATTAGAAAAGCCAGATAAAGCTACTTTTATAGGGAAGGGTAAATTATCTGAAATTAATCAATTTGTTAAAGACCATGCTATTGATGTGGTAGTTTTTGATGATGAATTATCGCCCTCACAACAGCGAAATTTAGAAAAAGAATTGGGGAAAAAAGTATTAGATCGTACCACATTAATTTTAGAAATATTTGAACAGCGGGCTCAAACAGCACATGCTAAAACTCAAGTGCAGTTGGCTCAATATCAATACATGTTGCCACGCTTAACCGGTATGTGGACTCACTTAGAAAGACAACGCGGTGGCACCGGAACGCGCGGTGGTGCTGGAGAAAAAGAAATTGAAACAGATAGAAGGATTGTACGCGATAAAATTGCCTTGCTAAAAGATCGTTTAAGGGATATTGACAAACAAATGGCTACCCAGCGAAAAAATCGCGGTGAATTGATTCGTGTGGCATTGGTGGGTTATACCAATGTGGGAAAAAGTACCATCATGAATTTATTAAGCAAGAGTGATGTTTTTGCTGAAAATAAATTATTCGCCACCTTAGATACAACGGTAAGAAAAGTTACTATTGAAAATGTTTTCTTTTTGTTAAGTGATACTGTTGGATTTATTAGAAAATTACCAACAGAATTGGTTGAAAGTTTCAAATCAACATTGGACGAAGTAAGAGAAGCAGATATCTTAGTTCATGTGGTAGATATTTCGCATAAAAATTTTGAGGAACATTTAAATGTTGTAAAACAAACCCTTCAAGATATTGGAGCTTCAGATAAGCCAGTAATTTTAGTCTTTAATAAAATGGATGCATTTTCATATATTAAAAAAGATGAGGATGATTTAACACCACTTGTGAAGGAAAATATTTCCTTGGATGAAATAAAAAATACTTGGATGAAAAATTTAAACACTCGTTGTTTATTTATAAGTGCTCATAAAAAAGTGAATATAGATGAATTCAAAAAAACTTTATACGATTTTGTAAAAGAATTGCATATAAAACGTTATCCATATCATAATTTACTTTACTAATTTTAATAAAAAATCGGATATAATTAATCATATTTTGAATATAGAATTTAAATATGCGCAATCACTTGATTTATTAAAAGTTGTTCAAACCTATAATTCTACTATTGAATCTCGAATGGTAACAGCCGATACAGAAATTGTGAGTGTAGATGATAAGAAAAAATGGTTTGATTCACATTCTGCCGAAAAAAGGCCCTTATGGATAGTAATTGCAGATGGAGATTATGCAGGTTGGATGAGTTTTAGTTCTTTTTATGGAAGGCCAGCATATGATGGCACAGTAGAACTAAGTATTTATTTAGAAGAAAAATACAGACAGTTTGGTATAGGAAAAAAATGTTTATCAAAAGCAATAGAAGTTTCTCCAAGTTTAAAAATTCATACACTATTAGGATTTATTTTTGGACATAATACAATAAGTTTAAACTTATTTTATCAGTTTGGATTCGAAAAATGGGCTCATTTACCAGAAGTTGCAAATCTTGACGGAATTTATAGAGACTTAATTATATTAGGAAAAAAAGTAAAATTTAATTAGTTAATAACTCAATATTTATTTATAAAATTGAATACTTAATTATATACCTTTATTTTAAATAAAAATTAAATGACATTACTTTCACCTATTTTTTATGACACATTTATCAGACAGAATAAATAAGATTTCAGAATCTCAAACCATAGCGATGGCTCGAAAAAGTCGAGAATTAAAAGCTAATGGAATAGATATTATAAGTTTAAGTTTAGGTGAGCCTGATTTTAATACACCTGATGTTATTAAAGAAGCAGCAAAAAAAGCAATTGATGATAATTTTAGTTATTATACTCATGTTTCTGGTTATTTAGAATTGCGTGAAGCAATATGTAAAAAATTTAAGCGAGATAATGGTTTAGATTATTCACCCGATGAGATTGTTGTATCTACTGGAGCTAAACAAAGTATTGCCAATGCTGTTTTGTGTATCGTCAATCCTGGTGATGAAGTGATTATTCCGGCCCCTTTTTGGGTGAGTTATTTAGAAATTCTCAAGTTAGCCGAAGGCAAACCAGTCATGATTGATACAACTATTGAATCTGATTTTAAAATGTCTCCAGAACAATTAGAAAAATCAATCACTTCAAAAACAAGGTTAATCATGTTGAGCACTCCTTGTAATCCAACGGGTTCTGTATACAACAGAGAAGAATTAAAAGCTTTGGCTGAAGTTATTATTAAGTATCCTGAATTATATATTATTAGTGATGAAATATATGAACATATTAATTTTATAGGTGGTCATCAAAGTTTCGCTCAGTTTGATTTTATAAAAGAACGAGTTATTACTATTAATGGAGTTTCAAAAGGTTTTGCTATGACAGGTTGGCGAGGCGGAATTATGGCGGCACCAAAATGGATTGCTCAAGCCTGTGATAAAATTCAAGGTCAATTTACATCTGCCACATCGAGTATAACGCAAAAAGCTATGCATAAAGCAATGGACTTAGATTTTGACACTTATATTAAACCAATGCGTGATGCTTTTTTAAAACGAAGAGATTTGGTATTACGTTTGATGAGTGAAATACCAGGTTTAAAAACAAATGTGCCACAAGGAGCTTTTTATGTTTACCCTGAGGTATCTTACTATTTTGGGAAAAAGTATAAAGACTATTTAATTTTAAATGCTACCGATCTCACACTTTATTTATTAGACGAAGGTCATTTAGCCTTAGTTCCAGGAGCTGCTTTCGGCGAAGATCGTTACATCCGTTTTTCATACGCAACCAACGAAGAAAATTTAATTGAAGCTTTAAAACGAATGAAGGATGCATTATCTAAACTCCAATAATATTTCAGAAACACATTTTTTAATATAGCAATGAAAAAATTTTCAATAAAAAAAGAGCACATCCGTGAAATTTTTAAATCCTTTAATAATTTAAATGTATTGATTATTGGAGATGTAATGATTGATAGTTATTTGTGGGGCAAAGTTAATCGAATTTCTCCAGAAGCACCAGTTCCAATTGTTACAGTTAAAAATAAAGAAAGGCGCTTGGGAGGTGCGGCTAATGTCGCATTAAACATTCAAGCATTAGGAGCTAATCCAATTTTGTGTTCTGTTATTGGAGTAGATATTGAGGGACAAGCTTTTATGGAACTTTTAAAAACTCAAAAATTAAGTCAAAAAGGAATTTTAAAAAGTCGAGATAGAATAACAACTGTTAAAACACGAATTATTGGAAATAATTCACAACTGTTAAGAGTTGATGAAGAAGAAGAAACAGATATTATTTATACTGAAACTCAACAATTATTAACTTTAATTTCTTACATCATAAATCATGATAAAATAGATGTGATTATTTTTGAAGATTACAATAAAGGATTAATTAATACCAAACTAATTTCCAAAGTTGTTGAATTATCTAAAAGTAAAAATATTCCAATTTGTGTAGATCCAAAGAAAAAGAATTTTAATTCTTATAAAGGAGTTAGTTTATTTAAACCCAATATAAAAGAATTGCGCGAAGGAATTAAATTGGATAATTATGTTGAAAATATTAATGAGATTCAGCGTGCCGTAAGTAGTTATCGAGTAAAACAGAAAATAGAAACGGTTTTGGTAACACTTGCTGAAAAAGGAGTAATTACTAATTCGAGAAAAGTAAAAGAACATTTGCCCGCACACATTCGATCTATTGCTGATGTGAGTGGGGCTGGCGATACTGTAATTAGCGTTGCTTCTTTATGTCGAGCTCTAGAATGCAGTGATATATTAACTGCTGCTATTGCTAATCTTTCTGGTGGTTTAGTCTGTGAACAAATTGGCGTTGTGCCTGTTAATAAGGAACAGTTGCTCGAAGAAGCTTTAAAGCTTGAATTTGTAAAATAATTTATCCTCATAAATTAATTTAACTGAAGCAAATTTTATTATAATTAGGTTATTATACAAATATGTTACACGATAAGGTTACTCCCTACAATTCCGAAGAAGAAAAAAACACGCAAGTTGCTAAGATGTTCGACAACATCGCTAATAGATATGATTTAATAAACAGTATTTTATCAGCAGGTATTCATAAAGGATGGAGAAGGCAATGTGTAAAATTATTAAAATCAAAACAGCCCATTAGTATTTTGGACGTAGCAACTGGAACAGCCGATTTTGCTATCGAATGCGCTAAATTAAATCCCAAATCTATTTTAGGAATTGATATCAGTGATGGGATGATGGACGTTGGAAGAGAAAAATTAAAAAAATTAAAATTAGATTCGTTAATTGTTTTAAAAAATGGAAATGCTGAATCATTTAACTTGCCTACCGATAGTATTGATGCTATTGTTGTTGGATTTGGTGTAAGAAATTTTCAGGATTTAGAAAAAGGTTTATCTAATTTATATCGCATATTAAAACCCGGTGGCCAGTTAGTAATACTTGAATTTTCATACCCTCGCTTATGGCTGGTAAAGGCAAGTTATAATTTATATTTTTCATACATTACTCCTTTTGTTGGAAAGATTTTTTCAAAGGACGTTAGAGCTTACACTTATCTAACCGAGAGCGTAAAAGCATTTCCTAATAACCAAAAATTTATTGATATTTTAAATAAACTTAAATTTAAACACACCCATTTTAAGCCCTTAAGTTTAGGAATTGCCGCTATTTATTACGGCGAAAAGTAAATAGCTAAGTCATTAATTATTTTTCAAAGACTAAGCGATTTCCTAAAACTGATTCATCAAATAGACCATTATCGTATACTAAATGGCCATTTACAAAAGTTTTTTCAATGCTACTTTTAAAAGTATGGCCTTCAAAAGGACTCCAACCGCATTTATATAAAATATTTTGTTTGGTTACAGTGTTAGGTTTTTTCAAATTAACTAACACTAAGTCTGCATAATAACCTTCTCTTATATAGCCTCGCTTATATATTTTAAACAAATCTGCTACATGATGACTCATTTTTTCAACAATTTTTTCTAATGATATTTTTTTGTCGTGATAAAAATCTAACATAGCTAAAATACTGTGTTGAACTAGAGGCCCACCACTTGGTGCTTTAAGATAAGAAAGTTGCTTTTCTTCAAGTGTGTGTGGAGCATGATCGGTTGCAATTACATCAATAGTATTGTTTAAAACAGCTTCAAAAATTTTATCTCTATCGTATGCTGTTTTTATAGAAGGATTCCATTTAATAAAATTATTTTTTATTTTATAATCTTCATCGCAAAACCAAAGATGATGAATACAAGCTTCTGCAGTTATTCTTTTTTCTTTTAATGGAATTTTATTACTGAATAAACTTAGTTCTTTAGCACTTGAAATATGCAAAACATGTAAACGAGTATTATATTTTTTTGCTAATTCTACTGCAAAAGAGGATGATTTATAACAAGCCTCCTCATTTCTAATAATCGGATGAAAATAACTAGGTATATCTTCACCGTATTCTTCTACTATTCTTTTTTGATTCTCTTTTATAAGCGGATCAAATTCGCAGTGAGTAGCTATAAGTGCATCTGTTTTTGAAAAAAAACTTTCAAGAACAGATTGATGGTCAACTAACATGTCTCCTGTTGAAGAGCCCATAAAAATTTTTAAGCCGCAAACTTTAGAATAATCAACTTTTAAAGTCTCTTCTAAATTAATATTTGTGCCTCCCATAAAAAAGGAATAATTTGCTAAAGAGCATTGAGATGCTCGCGTGTATTTTTTTTCAAGTTCAACTATTGTTGTGCTTTGAGGTTGAGTATTTGGCATCTCCATAAAGGAGGTTACTCCCCCAGCAACAGCTGCCTTTGCTTCAGTATAAATTTCACCTTTATGAGTTAATCCTGGCTCTCTAAAATGGACTTGATCATCAATAGCTCCTGGAAATAAATGTAAGTTTTCGGCATTTATTTCAGAATAATGTTTTGTGTTTTCAATATTCCGTTCAATTTTAGAAATGATTCCATTTTCTATTAGGACATCGCAACATCTTAATTCATTTTCATTTACTATTGTGGCGTTTTTTATTAAATAATTCATTTTTTTAAATTAGGTTTATGTTTCTATGTTAATTTATAAATTACCTAGTTCTATTAAAAACTTTTCGAGTTTATTTTTTGCACTTTTAGCTGAGCAATTATAGTTATTAATAATAAGCGAAAATGCTAAATTTTTTCCAGATTTAGATTTTAAAAAGCCACAATAAGCTCTAACACGATTAATATAACCAGTTTTAGCCTGCATGTTATTTTCAATAAATGTTTCATTTCCAATTTGGCTCATACTGCCTTCTTTTCCTGCAGCTGGCAATGATTTTAATAAAACTGGGTAGTTTTCATCAAAATAAATTTTCACAAGCAAATTGGCTTGGAAATTTGTTGTAAGTGTATTTTCTCTTGATAATCCACTCCCATCAACTAGATATAGTTCTTCAGTATTCAAACCAATTTTTTTCCAATACTCCTTAACTAATTTTAATCCGTTTGAAGCACTTCCATTTCCTAAAGCCATTAGTATAGATTCGCAGTATAAATTATTACTTTTAATATTTGTGTGATAAATAATATCTGATAAATTGGGTGAATGATGAGTGTATAATGTATTTAGTTTTAAAACAGAGTCGGGCTTTATATAATTTGAATTAATGTTATTTTCTGAGCAGTTTACCCCAATTTTTTTTAGAGATTTAAAAAGCATTTCTGCACATAATAATGCTGGGTCAGGAAGCGCGCCTTCAATATCGAATGATTTTTTATTTGGAGGAATTGTACCAGAAATAATTTTATTAAATGATAATGGATCTCCATAAATACAAGCTTCATCGGAGTTGCCTTTTGCAATAACATTACATTGAATATTTAAATGAGAATAAAGGTAATCAGGATAAACACTAATAACTTTAGCTTCGGAGTTTATATTTTCGGTCGCAAAATAAATTTTATATTTATTATCCATAAACGACAATCCACATGGTGTGGAACCAAAGTAATTACTTATGTCAGACCATATCCATGAGTCTGGTATTTTTCTTTCAAATACATAAGCATCTCCAATTATTTTACCATTAATTACTTTAATTCCTTTTTCTTTAATTGCAGCGGCAATTTTATCAGTAATAGTAATTTTGTCATTAAAAAAAAATTCTGATTGAAAAGTTGGGTCTCCACTCCCAATAATATGGATATCTCCATTTAATATCCCATTTTCTTTATTAAAACTTCCGGTGTAGCCTATTTTTGTTTCAAATTGGTAGTTTGGCCCTAATATTGCTAAGGCAGCCGAAGTAGTTATTATTTTAAGAGTACTTGCCGGAATTAAGGAGAGATGTGAATTATATTCAGAAATTATTTTTGAAGTATTTGCATCAATTACAGTAAACCCTAAGCTTGCATTTTTAAAATCCGCATCTAATTTCCATTTTTCAGTAAAAGTATTAAACTGAGCACTAGAAAATAATGGTAAAATCAATAAGAGTAGGAAAGATCTATTCATTTTACAAAACGCTTTTTTAAATCATTTATAATTCAATATAAATATAATATACTTTTATTCGTTAATTGTATTTAATTCTGAAAAAAGCCTTTAAAATTTATTTTATTTTTTAAAGATTTTTTTAATCTATTTATAGTAAAAACTCGACATAAATTAAAGAAATAATTTTATTCTTTATTAAATTAAAAATTCTTATTTTTATATGTAGTTTATTATTTTTTTAGATTATAAATATAAATTTTAAAAGCAAATAGAATTTGAAACCAACAGATATTAATGACCCAGAGTACTTTCATAAAGTGGTCGATTGTCAATATGCCTGCCCTGCGCATACACCCGTTCCTCATTATATTCGTTTAATTGCTGAAGGAAAGTATTCAGAAGCTTATATGGTTAATTGGGACTCTAATGTTTTTCCTGGAGTTTTAGGCCGCACCTGCGATCGCCCTTGCGAGCCAGCTTGTAGAAGAGGTCGATTAGATTCTGAAGAACCTGTTGCTATTTGCAGACTAAAAAGAGTTGCAGCAGATAATAAAGATGATGTTAAAAGTTTAATGCCTCAGGGACCTTTTAAACCAAACGGAAAAAAAATTGCATTAATTGGTGCTGGCCCTGCATCACTTACTGTTGCTAGAGATTTGGCACCGGAAGGCTATGAAATACATCTTTTTGATGAACAAAAATTAGGTGGAGGCTTTATGCGGAGTCAAATCCCATCATTTAGATTGCCTGAATCTGTTTTAAACGAAGAAGTAAATTATATTTTAGACCTTGGAATTCATACCCATTTTAACAAATATGTTGAAAGTTTAAAAGAAGTTTTATCAAAAGATTACGATGCTGTTTTTATTGGTACCGGAGCACCAAGAGGTCGAGATTTGCCAGATATGTTAGGAAGATGGGAAGCTGCAGCAAATATTCATATTGGAATAAATTGGTTAGGTTCTGTAGCCTTTGAGCACACCTCAAAAATTGGGAAAAATGTTATTATTTTAGGAGGTGGTAATACAGCCATGGATTGTTGTAGAACAGCTCGAAGACTAGGAGGAGAAAATGTAAAGGTTATTGTTCGAAGCCCTTTTTCTGAAATGAAAGCTTCTCCCTGGGAAAAAGAAGATGCGCAACATGAAGATATTCCAATTATAGATAATCATGTACCTAAATCTTTTGTAGTTGAGAATGGCGTTTTAAAAGGAATGATGTTTGATCGCGTTCATGCAATCATAGATGAAAATGGGAAGAGAAAATTAGTTTCTACAGGAGAAGATGAAGTTTTTTATGCAGCCGATGATGTTCTTATAGCGATAGGGCAAGAAAATACTTTTCCTTGGATTGAACGTGATTTGGGAATAGAATTTGATAAATGGGAAATGCCTGTAGTTAACGAAAAAACATTTGCTTCGTCACACCCAAAAGTATTTTTTGGAGGAGATTCTGCATGGGGTCCAAAAAACGTAATTACTGCTGTAGCTCACGGCCATCAAGCTGCTATTTCAATTGATTTAATGTGTAAACAAAAAAATCTACTTTTAGAAAGACCTTCTCCTTTTGTTAATTTAGTGAGTCAAAAAATGGGTATTCATGAGTGGAGTTATGATAGTGAAGTTGTAAATGATAAGCGATATGTGGTTCCTCAGGCCGATAAAAAATTAACTCTTAGTAATCGTAAAAAAGAAGTAGAGTTAGGCTTTGATCCATTTCATGGTTTTAAAGAAGCCGAAAGATGTTTGAATTGTGATATGCAAACTGTTTTCTCAGAAACAAAATGTATTGAGTGTGATGCCTGTATGGATGTCTGCCCCACAGCTTGTATTACTTTTGTAAATAATGAAGACGAAGAAACCGATTTAAGAACAAAGCTAAAAGCTCCTGCAAATAATTTATTGCAAGATTTATATGTATCAGATACACTTCCAACAAAAAGAGTAATGGTTAAAGATGAAAATGTTTGTTTACACTGCGGCTTATGTGCAGAGCGATGCCCGACATCAGCTTGGGATATTCAAAAATTCTTTTATAATGTAACTAAAGCAGGTAAAGGATGTCATTAAATACTACAAAAATTAACGATTTTGTAATCAGATTTGCAAATGTTAATGGAACCGGTTCGGCAAGTGCTAATTTTTTATTTACAAAGGCTATTTTTAGGATGGGAATACCTGTAACGCCTAAAAATATTTTTCCTTCTAACATTCAAGGCTTACCAACTTGGTATGAAGTAAGGGTAAGCGAAAAAGGATATCTCGGTCGCAGAGAAGGAATTGATTTGATAGTTGCAGTGAATCCACAAAGTATGTTGGCCGACATAAAATCTTTAAGAAGCGGAGGATATTTATTATACGATTCGTCTAAAAAATTACATTCAGAATATTTGCGTGAGGACATTAATTACATAGGTATTCCGCTAATGGAAATGTGTAATGAAAATTATACTGACGCTCGTCAGAGGCAACTTTTTAAAAATATTATTTATGTAGGTGCATTGGCTGCTTTGTTATCAATTGAGTTTAAAGAGATAGAAGGCTTGTTAGCAGAACAGTTTAAAGGAAAAGAAAAATTAATTCCTGCTAATATCAAAGCATTAAATTTAGGAATGGATTTCGTTTATAAAAATTTTAAATATCCTTTAGAATTTCATTTGGAAAGACGCGATTTGTTAAAAGAGTCTATTATGATTGATGGAAATTCAGCTTGCGGTTTAGGGGCTGTTTATGCTGGAGCAACTGTTGCTGCCTGGTATCCGATAACACCTTCAACTTCAGTTGTTGAAGCTTTTAATGATTACTCTAAAGATTTACGTATTGATAAAATTAGTGGTAAAAAAAATGTAGCAATTGTTCAAGCTGAAGATGAGCTGGCAGCAATAGGAATGGTTATTGGTGCAAATTGGAATGGTGCTCGTGCTTTTACTGCAACAAGTGGACCAGGTCTAAGTTTAATGAATGAATTTTTAGGTCTTGCTTATTTTGCAGAAGTGCCTACAGTATTGATTGATGTTCAGCGCACCGGCCCTTCAACTGGTATGCCAACAAGAACGCAACAGTCAGATATTTTAGAAGCAGCTTATGCATCACATGGCGATACAAAGCATGTTTTGTTATTTCCTTCAACGCCAAAAGAATGTTTTGATATGACGATTGAATGTTTTGATTTGGCTGAACAATTACAAACCCCTATTATTTTAATGACTGATTTAGATTTAGGGATGAACGATCATATAAGCCCTCCTTTTGTTTGGGATGATAAACGAGAATATAATCGTGGAAAAGTTTTAGATGCAGAGGCTCTTGAAAATATTGAGAAATTTGGACGTTATTTAGATGTGGACAAAGATGGTATTCCTTATCGAACCATTCCAGGAACACATCCAACAAAAGGTTCTTTTTTTACGCGAGGAACTTCCCGAGACGAATATGCAATTTATACTGAGGACAGCGATGCATATCAAAGAAATATGGATCGTTTAATTAGAAAATGGAATACAGCGAAAGATATGGTTCCAGAACCTCAACTGTATCAAAAATCAAATAATTGCGAAGTAGGAATATTGTTTTTTGGTACTTCAACTTATTCTGCCGAAGAAGCAATGGATCAAATTAATCACAATGGAGTAATAGTAGATGCGATTCGAATAAAATCATTTCCATTTAATAATACGGTTGAACAATTTATTAATGAGCATCAGAAAGTATTTGTGATTGAGCAAAATCGAGATGCACAAATGAAAAGTTTATTGATGATTGAATTGCAAATTGATCCAAATAAATTAATTTCTGTTTTAAATTATGATGGTATGCCAATAACGGCAGAAAACATTTTAAAACAAGTTTCAAATAAAATTAAATCAAATCTTCACATTGAAAAAAGTAAATCAATATGAGTTACATTCGACCTAAGTTTCGTCATCCCGAATTGCCAAAAAATAAATTGGGTTACAGTGTAGATTTTTACGAAGGAGCTCTCTCGACTCTTTGTGCTGGTTGCGGCCACGATTCTATAAGCGCTGGAGTAATTCAGGCATGTTATGAAATGAATATTGAACCGCATCGCTTGGCAAAACTTTCTGGTATTGGATGTTCTTCCAAAACTCCTGCTTATTTTTTAAGTAATTCACATGGTTTTAATTCTGTTCATGGCAGAATGCCTTCTGTTGCAACAGGAGCTAATTTAGCCAATCGTGATTTAATATATTTCGGTGTTTCTGGCGATGGCGATACAGCAAGTATTGGTATGGGTCAGTTTGTTCACGTTATCCGTCGTAATTTAAATATGATTTATATTGTGATGAATAATGGCTGCTATGGCTTAACCAAAGGGCAAGATTCGGCAACTGCTGATAATGGTTCAAAAAATAAAAGTGGACAAGTTAATCCATTTGAATCAATTGATTTAGCTAGTCTTGCTATTGAATTAGGTGCAGGATTTGTTGCTCAAAGTTTTTCCGGAGATAAAACACAATTAATACCTTTAATAAAAGCAGCAATAAAACATCCAGGTTTTGCTTTTATTAATGTTATTTCTCCTTGCGTAACTTTTAATAATAATGTAGGCTCTACAAAATCTTATGATTATGTGCGCGAACATTTAGATGCAACTTCTACCATTGATTTTGTCCCAGAAATGAAAGAAATTAAAACCAACTATGAAGAGGGTTCAACTAAAAATGTAAAAATGCATGATGGTTCTGTTTTACAATTAAATAAATTAGCTAAAGATTGGGATCCCATGAATAGGCAATCAGTGGCAAATGCGATGATGATTGCAAAATCGAAAGGAGAAATATTAACTGGACTTTTATATATGAGTCCAAATACAGTAGATCTCCATAATACAATTCAAACAAGTGAAAGGGCTTTAAATTCTCTAACAAAAAAAGACTTATGCCCGGGTAATGAAATTCTTAAAACTATTAATGCAGAGTTTAGGTGATTAGATTTTGAGATCTATTATTGCTGCGTCACTACAGTTAAATTATCGGTATAAACTAATATCTTTTTTATATTTTTATATCCCATTTCTATTAAAGCATTTTGATATTTAATTAGTTGCTTAAAATAAACTGAATTATTTTCTTTTCCAGTTTTATAATCTATAATTATTGTTTCATTTGAGTTAAATACAATTCGATCGGGCCTTAATAATTCTCCGGTTACAGTTATTATTTCAGACTCTAGTTTACAATTAATATTGGGTAAAAAATATAAATTTAATTCTGGATGCTCGATAAGTTCGATGATTAATTTTTCTAATTTATCTTTTTCGTTTTCAACTAATATGCCTTCTAATAAAGCTAATTGAAGAGCTGTTTTTACTTGCGATTTATCTTTTATTTTCGACAATAGCCAATGAATTAAAATCCCTTGTTTTTTTGCATTTTCAATATCAAGATTGTTATTTAAATAAGAAGGTTTTATTTGAATGATGTTTGGAGGCGTATCAAATTCAAGTGGTTTTAATGTAAAGGTTGAAAGATTATTTTGTTTTTCTAAAGAATATTTTGGTAATGCTGTTTCAATTTCATAATAATCGGTAGAAACAGACTTATAATTTTCATTCAAGTAAATTTTGAGCCAATCGCAAACTGATTTTTGTGTATTACCTTTTGAAGAAGATGCAATAATATGCAATCTTTCAATTGCTCTTGTAAAAGCTACATATAATAAATTTAAATTATCTAAACATTGTTCGTCAAATTCTTTTAAATATTCTTTTTCGAAGCCCGAATTAGCTGCTTTTTGAGATAGGTTAACAATAGTGCTTGGAAGTTCAACTTTATCATTATTTATAGATACCCACGAGTCGTTTGAATGATAAGTGGCCCAATTGCAAAAAGGAATAATAACTACAGGAAATTCTAAGCCTTTACTGGCGTGAATTGTCATTATTTTTACAGCATTAGTGCTTTCGGGAATAATCATTGATGCTTTTTTTGAACGATAATCCCACCATTCGAAAAAAGAAGAAATATTTGAATTTTTTGTTACTAAAAATTCATTTACTTCATCTAAAAAAAATCGCATGTAGGTATAACCATTTTTATTTAAACCTAAAACATTAATTATTTCAATGCAGTTATCAAGAAGATTATTGATAGATAAATTTGATTTATTTATTTCGAGGCCACAGTTTTTCAAAATTGAAAATAGTGAATGTTTTTTAGATATTAAATCGAGCTGTTGGTTAAACAAGATTTCATCTATCTGATTTGATTGATATAAATAATTTATTACCGAGGCAGACGAAATAATATCTTGTGGATTTACTAAATAGTTCAGGTAGCAGATAATAGTGTTTATTTCAAAATTGTTTTTTAATAAAAGTGAATCAGATGAAACTACAGGAATGCCATTTTTTAACAGAAAATTAGCGGTTAAATTGCCATGAGTATTATTCCGAACTAAAATACAAATATCTTTATTATTAAAACCATCTTTTAGTGCTGAGTTTATTTGACTCAAAATAATATTAAAATTTTCTGAATTTAAGTTTTCTTTTTCTAGCTTCTGAATATGAATTGAAACAAAGCCAGGATTTTGATTTTTTATAACTTGTGCTTGGTTATAATAAATATTTTTTAAGTTATCTGATAGTATTTCTTTTTTTAGGTAATCAAATAGTGCATTATTAAATGTTACAATTGTTTTTGAACTTCGGTAGTTAGCATCCAAGAATTTTTCTTCAAAATTTCTATCTAGAGATAATGCTCTTTCATTAATTTGTGGATTATTTTGTGGATTCTTAATTTTTGGTAAAATATCAAACTGTTCGATATTAGCATTTCGCCATCTATAAATACTTTGTTTACCATCACCAACAATAAGGTTAAACCAACCATTAGCTAAAGAATTATCGATAAGAGGTAAAATGTTTTGCCATTGTAAGCTACTAGTATCTTGAAATTCGTCAATTAAATAGTGATGGTATCTTTCCCCAAGTCTCTCATAAATAAAAGGTGTAGATTCGTTATTAATGATGTTAAAAATCTTTTGATTAAACTCACTAATAAATACCAAATGTTCTTCTTGTTTTTTTTCAAGACTAATCTCTTCAATTTTTTTTAGAAGCATTAGAGGGTACATTTGTTTGCTAAGCAATTCGCATAACGAAAAATATGTGAAGTTTTCGCAAATAAATGAAATTAAATATTTAGCATATTCATTAAGTATTGGAGTAATAACATCTACAATTTTTTTTGTTTCTGGCAAGCCACCTGACCATTGGTTTTTCTCAATAGCAGCATTTAAATTAACCCCTTCAGTATCTTTGATCCCTACTAAGTTATTAATACATTTATTAAAAAAGTTTTGGGGTCCACTTTTTTTACCTTTAAAATCATTATCTTCTAAATTGTTTTTTTTAATTAAATCAATTGCTTTTTGCCCTTCGATTTTTAATGTATTTTTATAATGAAAAGTAAAATCTATAAATTGTTTTCTGAATTTTTCTAATTCAACTGAATTAAATTTTTTTAGGCTAGTTATATAGTCGTTCGAATCTTCTTTTAATAATAACTTAGAGAATTCTTTGATTTGATTTTCAGGATCCCACCCTGAATTATCTTCTGCTTTATTCAGAGCATATTCTTTTAATAGTTTGCTTACGTATTCGTCTTCTCCAATTTGATTAAATAGTTCTGAAACAACTTTTTCGTAAAAACTATCTGTATCAAATTCGATATTAAAATTAATAGGTAGTTTTAAATCGTGTGCAAATGTTTTAACAATTTTGTGAGTAAAGCTATCAATTGTTCCAATGGCAAAATCCGAATAATGATGCAAAATATAACTTAATAAAAGTTTTGATCTGTTTGTCAGTTCATCTGTTGATATTTTTAGATCAACGCATAAACTTTCACTTAAATCTGAATATTGTGATAATGAAATTTTATTTAGAGCAGAAATTACTCTGCTTTTCATTTCAGCAGCTGCTTTATTTGTAAAAGTGACCGCTAAAATAAATTTATAATTATAGTGTAACTTTTTATCATCACATAATGCTAATTTTAAATATTCTTTAACTAGAGTATATGTTTTTCCACTGCCAGCGCTTGATTTATATACTATAAAATTTTTCAATAGCTTGTTTAGAATTTAAATAAAAAAGGCTATCCTTATTAATTGGATAGCCTAAAAAATAAATATTTTAATTGTTATTCTTCTTCTTCCTCAGTTTTTGGTTTATTTGTTTTTACTGGAGTTTTTGGACTACTTGCATCTACATAATTGAAATTAAGAACTTTAAATTCTGTTCTTCTATTTTTTTGGTGTAATGCATCTTTTTCTTCTTTTGATTTTGCTGCTTTTATTAATTCATCGCTAACTATTAGTTTTGTTTGACCAAACCCTTTTGCAACTAACCTAGCTGCAGGAATATTTTTTTCTATTACTAAATAATCTACACAAGATTGAGCGCGTGCTTCAGATAATGTAAAATTAGAAGCCGCCTTACCTTGATTATCAGTATGGGCACTCAATTCACAAACAATAGTTGGGTTATCTTTTAAAATATTGAATAAATAATTTAAGGAGTCTTTTGATTCAGGCAATAATTTTGCGCTACCTAATGCGTATTGAATCTCGGGCATTCTTAAATCTGGGACAATAGGTTTTACAAAAAAATCATGTTTAAAATCTTTTGAATGATCTTCGCCAACTGTTTGAAATAAATGATGGTCTTTGTTTGCTAAGAATCCATCTTTGGCAAAGGAAGCAGATTTTGATGATTTACTAGTTTCTGTTGATACGGTATAGGTTGTTTTTTCTTTTAATTTGAAAGTATAAGAACCGTCTTTTCCTGTTATTGCTTCGCTGATTGTCCCATCGCTTCCTATTATCAATACTTTTACTGATTCTACTGGTTCATTTTTTCCTTTACCTGTTTTTGGGTCACCTTCACAAAATACATTTCCTTTACCAGAAAATACTAATGCTGGTAAATTAAAACCCCAAATATCATCGTCGCCTTTTCCTCCTTCACGATTACTTGTAAAAAAGCCTTTTTGTTTTTTTCCTTCAAAAATTAAACTAAAGTCGTCAAAGGCAGAGTTAATAGGAGCCTTCATGTTTTCTACATGTTTGGTAAATTTTCCATCGATTCCAGCTTCGGCTTCAAAAATATCTAAACCACCTAATCCAGGATGATAATTTGAAGAAAAGTATAAATGTTTACCATCATCAGATAAAGTTGGAAAAACTTCATCACCAGAGGTATTTACTTCAGATCCAACATTTTTTAGCTGACCCCATTCCGCTTTTTTTACATCGAATGTGCAGCTCCAAATATCAGCTCCACCATATCCACCAGCTTTTCTGGATGATAAATACAATATTTTGCCATCTGAAGATAAACAGGGATGACCAAACTGAACGGTATCGTTATTAAAAGGAAGTAATTCAGCAACACCCCATGTGCTGCCTTGTTTTTTTGCCATGTATAATCCACACTTACTTTTTTTGCCTTTAGACTCAGGGCATCTTGTAAAGAAAATCATATCACCTTTTTTACTTACCCAAGGTTGACCCTCGTTTACCTCTGTAGAAATTGCAGGAGGTAATAAAACTGGTGTTGACCATTTTAAATTTTTATCAACTTTTGTTTCGTAAATATCTGATTTATTTTTTCCTGTTGTAATATCTATATCTCCTAAACTACCTTCTCTATTTGAAGAGAAAACAATTGTTTTATTACTCTTGTCACTAAAAGAGGCGCAATAATCTCGACCTTTTGAATTAATTAAGGCCATATTCTCTATTTGATACCGAGTAGGATTTTCTGAATATTTTTTTGCTAGTTGACAAGAGGAAATACCCCTATCAGCTTTTTTTGCTTCTCCGCCTTTTGTTTTGTAGTTTTTATATTCTATAATAGATTCATCGTACTTTGATTCAATTTTTAAAACTTCAGCTAATTTAAAGTATACCAAAGGTTCAGTGTAATTAGCTTTAATCGCTTTTTGAAAATAGCTCTCCGCTTCCTTGTAATCATTTATTTCTTGACTAGCCTCACCTGCTCTAAAAAAAATATAGCCTTTAGTTTCATCTGGAGAGCCAGATAGTGCTTGCTTATATAATGTTATTGCAGAGAAATACTCATGATTTTCAAAAGCTTCGTCTGCTTTTATAAGATTTTTGTTCTTTTTTTGGGAAAATCCTGAGAAAGATAATATTAAAGACAAAAAAGTTATAGAAAATTGTTTGATTAGTGTTTTCATATTGAACTTAAATATAATTATATAAAATGCTAAAATAAGAATGTTTTTTTGAATTATCTAGTAAATGTATTAGTTTTTTTTATTTAAATTATTTAATTAAAGAGTAGATTTGTGAGCAAAATTAGTCTTTTAACAAGTACATTTAATTTAATAAACCATCTTTAAGTAAGTTTTTTGTCAGGAATTTACATACATATTCCCTTTTGTAAAAAAGCTTGTTCTTATTGCGATTTTCATTTCAGCACCTCATTAAATGAAAAAACAAATGTTTTAAATGCTATTTTGAACGAAATAACACTAAGAAAAAAATATCTTTCTAATAATCAACTTGATAGTATTTATTTTGGTGGAGGAACACCAAGTATTTTATCAGAGCAAGATTTGGGATTAATTATAAATCATTTATCAAAATATTTTTTTTGGCAAAAGAAAATAGAAATTACATTAGAAGCTAATCCGGATGATATTAGTCCATTAAAACTAAAACAATGGACATCTTTAGGAATAAATCGTTTAAGTATAGGCATTCAAAGTTTTAATGATGAAGAGTTGAAATGGATGAATCGAGCTCATAATTCTTCTGAGTCAATATCTTCGGTAAAGATTGCTCAAGATTTAGGATTTGATAATATTAGCATTGATTTAATTTATGGTAGCAAATTTCAAACGATAAAATCTTGGGATTTAACTCTTCAACAAGCAATTTCTCTTAATACACAACATATTTCATCTTATAATTTAACAATTGAAAAATCAACTGCTTTGGGTTTAAAAAATAATAGAGGATTGGAGCCATCAATCTGCGATGATTTAAGTAGCCAACAGTTTTTATTACTTTCGGAAAAATTAGGTCAAGCAGATTTTATTCAATATGAGATTTCAAATTTTGGAAAAAAAGATTTTTTCGCTGTTCATAACACAAATTATTGGCTTCAAAAAAATTATATGGGAATTGGCCCCTCTGCTCATTCTTTTAATGGTTTTTCTCGCCAGTGGAATTTAAAAAATAACTTGTTATATGTAAAGGCATTAAATAATAATACCGATTTTTTTGTTTTAGAAAATTTGAGTTTAAAAAATCGGTATAACGAATATGTTTTAACTCGTTTAAGAACCATTTGGGGTTGTAACGAAATTGAAATCAATCAATTGTTTGGGCTTGACATTTTAGCTCATTTTAAAAAAGTAGCAACTGAGAAAAAAGAATTTTTCGAGATAAAAAAAAATATTTATACATTAAATAAATCAGGTCAACTTCAAGCAGATGGAATAGCTTCTGATTTATTTTTATTATAATTTATTTTTTAAGAAATTTTCAATTAACGATTTGCTTTTATCTACGGTGGTTTTCATCCATTCAAAATAAACATCTAATTTTTCTTGATCGGTTAATAAATAATTGTTCTGAGCATTTCGCATTCTTTTTGTTAATTCATACATACATATCCCAGCACAAACACTCACATTAAAACTCTCGGTAAAGCCAAACATAGGCACTTCTACAAATTCGTCAGCCATATCAAGTACGTCTTGCGAAACACCATCTAGTTCTGTTCCAAAAATAAGAGCTAATTTTTTTTCAACAGGAAGTTTATCAATAGTGCAATCTTTTTTATGAGGAGATGTAGCAACAATTCTGTAACCTAATTTTTTTAAATGATTAATTGCTTCAATTGTATTGTTATCAGAGCTGTTATGACGTTTAATGGTAAGCCAATTGCTACTTCCTAAATCTACATCTTTACTAATTTTTAAATGATTTTTGTTTTCAATAAAGTGTACATATTGAATACCAAAACTTTCGCAGCTTCTTAAAACGGCGCTAGCGTTATGAGCTTGATAAACGTTTTCTAATACAATTCTTAAATGACTTGTTCGATTAGAAATAATTTCATTAAAACGTGCTTTTCTTTTATCTGAAATAAAACTTGATAAATAATTTATCAGCTCGGTTTTTTCTGAATTTTTCATGCCTTAAAACTGCAAAAAAATAAATAAATTCTTCAATTTAAAATAGATTTTATTATATTTGTTTTGCAATTGGTTCTTTTTTAAACAAAAGATTAATAGGGAATAGTGTGAAATTCACTAATAGTACCCGCTGCTGTGAGTCCTTTTTAATAGCTAAAACACTCCAAAGCCACTGTTTATCGGGAAGGCCGTTTTAAAGCAAGGATAAGTCAGAAGACCTGCCAAATGTATTAATGTTAATGGTTTTCGGGACATGAAACCAAAGACGTAATTAGTTTTTCAAAAAATTGAAATTAAAAATAAATAAGCATTTTGCTTGCTTACATAATTTTTATATTGTGTATGTTTTTTTGTTTATGATAATAAGTATTAATGACTATTATTCTCAAGATACCATATCACTAAAAACGATAGATGTGATTACCCTTAAAGAAAATATTTCACAAATCGGAAAAAAAATCGAACCCATCGATTCAATTATAAAGCAACAATTTAAATTTAACTCATTAGCGGATTTATTAAATTTAAACTCAAGTATTTTTATTAAAAATTATGGCCCAGGTGGCCTTTCATCATCAGCTTTTAGAGGAGGTAACGCATCGCAAACAGCTATTTTATGGAATGGTTTAAACATACAAAATGCGATGCTTGGCCAATGCGATTTAACATTGATGCCTAATTTACTTTTTGAGAATATACAAATAGAATATGGTGGGTCTTCATCCTTATGGGGAAGTGGAGCTGTAGGAGGTAGTATACATCTAAACAATAATTTAGAATTCAATAAAGGATTGCAAATTAATACTAATATCGGCAGTGGTAGTTTTGGCTTATTTAATTTCGCTTCTAATGTTTTATTAAGTAAAAAAAGATTTGCGACATCAATTAAATTTTATAGAACTTCTAGTGAAAATAATTTTCCGTTTAACGATCCGATTGATAAGACGAGTGTTTTGAAAGTTCAAAAGAATGCAGATTATAATTTTAATGGACTGATGCAAGAATTTAAAATACTAATTAATCCAAAACAAATATTAACTATTAATACCTGGCTTAATTATAATCAACGAAATGTACCTAGTTATTATGAAAGTAATCAAAAAAAACGTCAGCAATTAGATATTTCTTCTCGTATTATGGCCAATTGGGTTTATTTTAAATCAAAAATAAGTTGTTCAATTAAAGCCGCGATATTTAATGATGTCATTAATTATAATGATAGTTCAGCAGAAATATTTTCTAAAAGTAAATCACAAACTATTCTTATTGAAAATGAAAATTTTTATAATTGGAAAAGACATCATAATTTTTATTTTGGTATAAATATGTCAAACAATCAAGCATTTATCAAAAACTATGAATCAATAAAATATTTAAATAAAGCATCTTTTTTAATCGGTAATAAGTTTTCTTTTTTTAATGGCAAACTAATTTCTAATATTTCTGCTCGCGCCGAATATTTTAGTGTTGGAACTCTTCCTGTTACCGGAGGGGCTGCATTTGAATACCGTTTATTTAAACCAATTACATTAATTTTTAATGCTGCAAAAGTTTATCGCCAACCAACATTAAACGAATTATATTGGATGCCTGGAGGAAATAATAATTTAAAAGCTGAACAGGGTTATACATTTGAAGGTGGTGCTAATTATAAAAAACAATTAAAATACTTTTTTTTCCAATTTACGGGAGCAATTTATAGTAGAGAAATAGAGAATTGGATTTTATGGATTCCTAGTCAAAACGGATCTTCTTCGGCTATTAATATTCAAAAGGTATGGAGTAGGGGTTCAGAAACTACATTAAAATTAAATTATCAAAAAAATAAAATAAAATTAGGCTCAAGTGTAATGACTTCATATGTTCTATCAACCATTCATGCAAACCAACAAGAAAATAATAATACTCTAAATAAACAGTTGATTTATACGCCACGTTATTTGTTAAATGCAAATTTATCCGTTGGATTACATAATATTTATTTCATTTTCTATCATCAATATTTTGGTTATCGTTTTACGACAAGCGATAATTCTCAGTGGTTATATCCTTATCAAGTTTCTTCGTGCAGATTTAATTACACTTTCGATGTAAAAAATATAAATTTATCAATATATGGCTCTTGTAATAATATGTTTAATCAAAATTATTATGTTTTGGCTGGAAGACCAATGCCATTAAGGAGTTACGAATTCGGAATTACAATTAAATAAATATAAAACCAAAAAAATATCATGAAAAAAATAAAAATTATTTTATTATTATCTTTAGGTGTTTTTGCTTCAAAAGCACAAACAACTGTAATTGATTTTGAAACATTTACACTTTCCCCTAACTCTGCCTATTCAAGTACAACGAATGTTCCTTTTCAAAATAACAATGTTTCATTTCAGTATAAGTGGGATACTGCCTATAAGTATTGGAGTGGAGGGTTTTCTTATACAAATAAGTATGATTCAGCAACGGTTGGCTTTGGAAATTTATACGGGGTGAAACCATTAAAAGGATATAATAATTCTAACACCTATGTTATAGGTAAAAATGCTGGTATTATTAATTTAGGTGCAAGTTCAAATACAGTAAATGGTTTTTACATAACAAACACAACTTACGCATACAAATCAATGAAGCTTGGCGATTCTTTTGCTAAGAAATTTGGTGGTTTAAGTGGAAATGATCCCGATTATTTTAAATTATCAGTTAAAGGTTTTAAAGGAGGTATTTTAAAATCAGACAGTGTTATTTTTTACTTAGCTGATTATCGTTCTGCTAATAATTCTCTAGATTACATAGTTAATAATTGGCAGTGGGTAAACACCGCTAGTTTAGGAGATGTTGATAGTATTAAATTTTTAATGTACTCAAGTGATATTGTTAGTTTTGGAATAAACACACCACTTTTTTTTGGCATGGATAATTTTACAATTACGCGAACAACAGTTGGACTTAATGAAAATATAAATGATTTGAAATTTAATGTTTATCCAAATCCATGCGATAATTTATTATCACTTGATATTGATTCAGAAAACCAATCATCAATTACTATTTCAGATATAAGTGGTAAAATTATTTATCAGCAAAAGTTAAATTTTATGCAAACGATATTAGACCTTAGCTCATTAAATTCTGGAATTTACTTTTTAGAAATGATTTCTGATAATAAAAAACAAATAAAAAAAATAATCAAAAACTAAATTATTAAGGCATGATAATTATGTATCTAGATATATTTATATGAAAAAATATTTTATAATATTTTTTTTAATATCAGTATTAAATTCTTGTGTTAAAGATAAGATGCCTGATACTATTCAGTCTAATGTTGACTTAAGTTCTTCAAAAAAAGTTTTTGTTATTAATGAGGGAAATTATGGTAGTGCAAACTCCTCTATTTCATTATTTGATTCAGGAAACAACGCAGTAATTGAAAATTTTTATCAATCTCAAAATATCGAATCTCCAATTATTGGCGATGTTGCTCAAAGTTTATCTAAAATAAATGGTAAATTTTATTTGGTTGTAAATAATTCGGGTAAAATTATAGTTTGCGATAATCAATTAAAAAAAATAAATCAAATTATAAATCTTCCTTCGCCTCGATATGTTTTGCCTATTACAAATCAAAAAGCCTATGTGAGTAATTATAATGGAAATATAATCAGCATTATTGATTTAAATTCGAATACAGTGATGGGGTCTATTCCATGCAGTGGTTGGACAGAAAAAATGGTACTTATCTACAATAAAGCATATATAACTAATATGAGGAGAAATTATACTTATATAATAAATACAATTACCGATGTTAAAATAGATAGTATTGAGGTTGGTATAAATTCAGGAAATATAGTGATTGATAAAAATGATAAAATATGGGTTTTAAGTTCTGGTGATAATATCAATTCTAAATTAGCTAGATTATCTCGAATAAATTCAATTAATAATGAGATTGAATTTGTTTTTCAATTTGAGACTAATGATTCGCCTAGTAGTTTAAATTTAAATAAAACAAAAGATACTTTGTTTTATATTAATGATGGGATTTTTAAAATGCCAATAAATTCGAATCAGTTACCTACTTCTCCGTTTATAAATTCAGGAAATAAAAATTTTTATAGTATTGACGTAAATCCTAATACCGGCCATATTTTTGCGATAGATGCTATGGATTATGTACAAAAATCTAATATTTATATTTATGATGCCTTTGGAAATCAAAAATTAGTTTTTAAAGCTGGTATTATTTCAAATGGTTTTTATTTTGAATAAAAATAGTCATCTTTGACAAATTGTCTAAAGAAATAAATATTGTTTCATTTGATGTTCCATTTCCTTCTAATTATGGAGGGGTAATTGATGTTTATAACAAATTAGTTTGGTTAAATAAATTAGGTGTAAAAATTCATTTACACTGTTTTAAATACGGAAGATCGTCATCTTCAAAGCTAAATGATTTATGCGAAAAAGTTTATTATTATAAAAGAAAAACAGGATTGTTTTCTCATTTATCTTTTTTGCCTTTCACAGTAAAATCTAGGATTTCAAACTCACTTGCAAATAATTTGTTGAGCAATGATTTTCCTATTTTATTTGAAGTTTTAAATACCTGTTTTTTATTAAAAGATAATCGTTTTACAAATCGTTTAAAAATATATCGACATAGTAATATCGAGCATATCTATTACAATGCTTTGTCAAAATCAGAAACCAACATTTTAAAAAAAATATATTTAAAGATAGAGGCATTTAAATTAAAGCGTTTTGAAGCCATATTAAATTATTCAAATTTAATTCTAGCGGTAAACGAAAAGGATTCTTTATATTTTAAGTCTAAATATCCTCAAGTTAAGTCTATTTATTTGCCAAGTTTTCATCCACATCATGAGTTAACAATTATACAGGGTCAAGGTCAATATATTTTGTTTCATGGAAATTTAAGCGTTTCAGAAAATTATGAAGCAGCAGTTTGGCTAATTACTAATGTTTTTTCTAAAATTTCGTTTGATTGTGTAATTGCTGGATTAAATCCACCTCAATTTTTAATCGATTTGATAAGTAAGTTTAAAAATATCAGATTAAAAGTTAATCCTTCTGAAGAAGATCTTTCTTTATTGATTCTTCATGCTCATATTCATGTGTTATATACTTCACAAGAAACAGGGTTAAAACTAAAATTATTAAATGTTCTTTTTAATGGAAGATTTATTATTTGTAATTCTAAATTACTTTCAGGCACAGATATTTCTTCAACAATTTCTTTAAAAGTATCAGAGGATGCAAACTCCTTTATTGAAAACATTAATTATTTAATGTCTCAATTTTATTCTGATAAAATGATTGAAGAAAGAAACAATCAAATTTTAACATTCAATAATAAATCAAATGTTAAAAAGCTAATTGAATCTGTATTTATAAATTCTAATTTTTAGTTTAAACTAAAACTAATGTTATTTTGATTTCATGCCTAATGCTATCAATCGTGGCACCTAAAATAATATCTTTCATTGTTTTATGTCCGTGAGTACCCATTACTAGAATGTCACAGTTATTTTTCAAGATTAATTCTGGTATGGCTAATTTTGGATTTCCAAAGCCCAATTGAATTTCTGTTACAATATTTTCTTTTAATAATTGATTTTGATACAATTTAAGTTTTTGAAAATCTTCTTCTCTTTCTAAATCAAAAGCATTTTCTCCATACACCATTGCATTTGTACTTTCTAATATATGAATTAGGATTAATTTGGATTGATTATTACTTAGTTCAATCGCTTTATTAATTGCTTTATTATCGCTACTACTAAAATCTACAGTTACTGCAATGCATTTCGGACTTGTATTAATGTTTAAATTTAATGGTTTAAAAGCATCATGAAATTCTTTATTACTATATTTTTTTTCTTTCATAATAAAAGGAATTATCAATATATATATGAGCATTAGTAAACAAAATAAACATATGGGAATAATTGTAAAACTGATTAAAATAATATTTTTACTATTTAATAATAAATTAAATATTTCTGTATAAACTAATTTTACATTTAAACTAATTATTGCAATCGCTGCAATCCACGAAAGTATTTTTTGCCAATTTGGAATTACAAATTCGCCCATCTTATTTTTATCACTTACAAAATGAATTAACGGAATAACAGCAAACCCAAGTTGCAAACTTAATATTACTTGACTTAAAATTAATAACCTGCCGGTTGCACCCTCTCCTAAAATTAAAATGGTAATAAATGCTGGAATAATTGCTATTAAACGAGTAAGTAATCTTCTAATCCAAGGCTGTAGTCTAAAATTTAAATAACCTTCCATCACAACTTGACCAGCTAATGTTCCTGTAATTGTAGAGCTTTGCCCAGCAGCAATTAAAGCCACAGCAAATAATATAGGAGCTAAGGCACTTCCCAGCATTGGTGCTAATAATCTATGGGCATCTTGAATTTCGGCAACTCCATATTCGCCATTCTGATAAAAAGTAGCTGCAGATAAAATAAGAATTGCAGCATTTACAAAAAGTGCCAGATTCAATGCAATAGCACTATCTATGGTATTAAATTTAATTGCTTTTTTAATATCTATTGGGGTTCTTTTAAATCTTCTTGTTTGAACCAATGAACTATGGAGATATAAATTATGAGGCATAACCGTTGCACCTATAATTCCAATTGCAATATAAAGCGCCTCGTCGTTTTTAATAAATGGTTTTAATCCAGATGCAATATCGCTAATGTTAGGTTTAGCAATTATCAATTCAATTAAAAATGAGGCTCCAATTAATACAACCAAACTTATAATAAATGCTTCTAATTTTTTTATGCCTTTGTTTAATAGAAATAATAAAATAAAACTATCAAAAACCGTTATGCATACTCCCATTAAAATACTAATGTTTGGAAATAGTAAGTGAATACCTATGGCCATCCCTATTACTTCGGCTAAATCGCAAGCCGCAATAGCTATTTCAGCTAATATATATAAAAACAAGTTCACAAATCTGGGATAGTTTTCTCGCGAGGCCTGAGCTAAATCTTTTCCAGTAACAATTCCTAATCTAACACAATGGCTTTGTAGCAATAAAGCAATCAAGTTACTCATTACTAACACCCATAATAAACTATATCCAAATTTACTTCCTCCTGCAATATCGGTAGCCCAGTTCCCTGGGTCCATATAGCCAACGCTTATCATATAGGCAGGGCCAAAAAATGCCAATAACTTCCTAAATGAACTGCTTTTATTCGTATTTACAGATGAATTAACTTCTTCTAATGATTTATTCATTTTTCATTTTAACTAAAATATTTGATGCTAAATCATTGCTTAAAAACACAAGATTATTTTTTTTAACTTTTATTTGATAAGAATTATCAAAATTATTTATTGCTTCTATTTTAAATCTATCACCTATTCCTAAACCAATTGATGTTAAATATTTTAAAAATGAAATGGTGTGATTCTTAACGCCTATAAAAATAATTTCTTTTAAAATTTTACATTCATTTAAAGGCATCGATTTAATCTCATTAAATTTCCCTTTTTCGTTAGGTATTGGATCTCCGTGAGGATCTAATGTTGGTTTTCCTAAAAAATTATCTAAACGTTTAATTAATTCATCACTTTTGATATGCTCAAGTTGTTCGGCAATATCATGAACTTGATCCCAGCTAAAATTTAACTTTTCCATTAAAAAAACTTCCCATAAACGATGTTTCCTAATAATATTAATAGCTATTTTTTCGCCTTTTGGAGTTAATAAAACACCCTTGTACTTTTTATAATGAATGAGTTTTTTATCTGCTAATTTTTTTAACATATCAGTAACAGAACTTGCTTTGTTTTCAAGATGATTGGATAAGCTGTTTGTACTAACGCCTATATTGTTTGAATTACTTTTGTTAAAGATAGCTTTGATGTAGTTTTCTTCAGTCAAAGAAATAGTCATTTGCAAAAATAACATTATTTTTGTTAATCAAAAAATAAATTTAGGTTAGTCTAAAAATTTAATTTTAAAAAAGATAATTTTTTATTTATTTAACTATTTTAACTCCTCGTATTTATTGTATAAATTTGATTCTTAAAATATTTATATGAAAATAAGTTTTAAATTGATTTTGTTATTGTTTTTAACTTTTTCGGAGTTAAATGCGCAAAAAAATAATATTAAATCTAAATCAGATTCCATTGTTAACCCCTTATTAAAATCAGAAACCTATTCTAACTTAATTTTTCGGAGCATAGGTCCTGCTGTTACTTCAGGTAGGATTATTGATATTGCCGTCCACCCAAAAAACCCTTCTATATGGTACATTGCGGCTGCTTGTGGAGGTGTTTTTAAAACAACTAACGCCGGAACTAGTTTTGAACCTATTTTTGACAATGCTAGTGCTTATTCAATTGGATGCTTGGCCATAGACAAAAATAATCCTAATATTATTTGGGTAGGAACTGGCGAGAACAACAATCAGCGCAGTGTGGCCTATGGAGATGGAATTTATAAAAGCGAAGATGGGGGAAAATCTTTTAAAAATA
>Ga0114977_10000398_pt1 | contig 29463 bp, 32 predicted proteins | sample S_130805_MF_Meta_FD_87026 | JGI IMG/M metagenome (GOLD analysis project Ga0114977, IMG submission 87026) | Freshwater microbial communities from Lake Simoncouche, Canada to study carbon cycling - S_130805_MF_MetaG | ecosystem: Environmental > Aquatic > Freshwater > Lake | place: Lake...
GCGGAGCAGATCGAGTTTGAAATTACCGCAGTGGAAAATCATCGTAGAAGGAAGAAGGGAGAAGGGAGCGCGCCTAGGTTTCCACCCTTTTCCCTTAACCCTTCCCCATTTTTCAGGTTTCCTGAGCAGGTTCAGTCGGTGTTGCGGGAGCAGTTGGCGCGCTATCTTGCGGCGGTTGTTGCGGTATCACCACTGGTGCCGGTTTAGGTGGCCGCGGAGGATTGCCCGACATGATGTCGTCAATTTGATCGGCGTCAATCGTTTCCCATTCCAACAATGCTTTAGTCATCACTTCCATTTTGTCGCGATTCGCTTCGATCAATTTTCTCGCCAAGGCATATTGTTGATCCAGAATCCGACGGATTTCCGCATCCACTTTTTGCATGCTGTCTTCAGAAATATTCTTGTGTGTGGTCACTGAGCGACCGAGAAAAACTTCGCCATCATTTTCACCATACACCATGGTACCGAGCGCTTCCGACATACCCCATTGGGTAACCATTTTACGTGCCATATCAGTGGCACGTTCAAAGTCATTCGAGGCACCGGTGGTCATTTGTTGCATAAAAACTTCTTCGGCAATTCGACCGCCAAACAACACGGCGATGGTCGACAAAATACGAATTTTGTCCATACTGTAACGATCTTCCGATGGCAATTGCATGGTCAACCCTAAAGCGCGACCACGTGGAATAATCGTTACTTTATGAACTGGATCAGTTTTTGGCATCAAGCGCGCCACCAAAGCGTGACCAGATTCGTGATACGCGGTATTGCGTCGTTCCTCTTCCGGCATAATCATCGTGCGCCGTTCTGGGCCCATCATAATTTTATCTTTAGCCGCTTCGAAATCATCCATATCGACAAAACGTTTACCGCGACGGGCGGCAAACAAGGCCGCTTCATTAACCAAATTGGCCAAATCAGCACCCGACATACCCGGCGTACCACGCGCCAAAATATCCGCTTTAACATCTTGAGCCAACGGCACTTTGCGCATGTGAACCATCAAAATTTGTTCGCGGCCGCGGATGTCCGGTAGCGGCACCACCACTTGGCGGTCAAAACGACCGGGCCGTAGCAATGCAGAATCTAGCACGTCAGGACGGTTGGTCGCAGCAATCACAATCACGCCGCTAGCGCCTTCAAAACCATCCATTTCAACCAACAAAGCATTTAAAGTTTGTTCGCGTTCATCATTACCACCGCCCAAACCGGCACCGCGCTGACGACCCACCGCATCAATTTCATCAATAAACACAATGCACGGCGCTTGCTTTTTAGCCTGCTCAAACATGTCACGCACGCGAGCGGCACCAACACCAACAAACATTTCGACGAAATCAGAACCAGAAATTGAAAAGAAAGGCACTTTAGCTTCGCCGGCAATCGCTTTTGCCAACAAAGTTTTACCGGTACCGGGGCTACCCACCATCAATACACCACGTGGAATACGACCGCCCAAACTTTGAAATTTAGAGGGATCTCTTAAGAAATCGACTAACTCAGAAACTTCTTCTTTGGCTTCATCGCAACCGGCGACATCGGCAAACGTCACTCGATTTTTATCATCGTCCAGCAAACGCGCTTTGCTCTTACCAAATGAAAACGCACCGCCGCCCTTGCCGCCTTGCATTTGGCGCATGAAAAATACCCAAACACCAATCAGCAGCAACATCGGGAACCAAGAAACGAAAATACTCATCAAGAAAGATTGCTCTTCCTCTGGTTTCGCCTCAATCGTCACACCATTTTTTAGCAGATCCGACACCATCCACAAATCGCTAGGCGCATAGCTGGTGATGCGTTTGCCATCGGTGGTGGTCGCTTTTAAAGTGCGACCTTCAATCGTCACTTTAGAAATATGTCCTTGTTTTACTTGATCAAGAAATTGTGAATAATCAACTGTCGCCTGCGAAGATTGTTGCTGGCGCGCATTAAATTGATTAAAGACAGTCATCAGCACCAAAGCGACAACCATCCAAATTCCAACGCTTTTAAATAAATTATTCACACAAGCTCCTTTTTTGAGCGGCCAAACGAGGTGCCATTAAACACCGTCCGCGCCTATTTCTCAAGTTTTCCAATGCCCAATAGATATTGTTCACTACTTCGATCACGAGATGCTTTTGGCTTCCTCGCAATCACTTTATTAAAGCGCTGCCGCATCAACTTTAAATACTCTTCGAAACCAACACCTTGAAAAACCTTCACCAAAAATGCGCCATCTGATTTGAGATGTGCTGTGGCAAAATCCAAGGCCAGCTCCGCTAAATACATCGCACGTGCTTGGTCAGCTAAACCAACCCCGCTGATATTGGGGGCCATATCTGAGATTACAAGCCCAATTTCTTGGCCATTGAGCTTTTCTTCAAGTTTAGCCAACACGTCATCTTCACGAAAATCGCCTTGAATAAAGTCGACATACGGCAACGGTTGAAAAGGCAAAAGATCCAACGCGATAATTTTGCCGTTGCCTTTTAATTTATTACCCACCACCTGCGACCACCCACCCGGCGCAGCGCCTAAATCGACCACTACCATGCCCGGCTTGATCAATTGATCGCGTTCATCAATTTCCAGCAACTTGTAGGCAGCGCGCGAACGATAGCCATCTTTTTGCGCCATTTGCACAAAAGGATCATTTATATGCTCTCGCATCCATTGTTTACTGGTTTTAGTCGGTTTCATCGTTTAGAATCCGCCTCCCGTAAAAATAATATATTCCATGCTATCCCTAACTGTTGCACAACGCCTTGAACTCAAGGCACAAGCCCACGCTCTAAATCCACTCGTTATCATTGGTAACGCCGGTTTGAGCGATGCCGTATTAATTGAAATTGGCACTGCGCTGCGCAGTCACGAATTGATTAAGATTCGCGCCATGACCGCTGACCGCGAACAACGCAATCTGATGCTTGCAACTATTTGCGAATACCACCAAGCAGCGCCAGTTCAACACATTGGCAAAATGCTGATCGTTTACCGCCCAAATCTTGATGTGCAGATGCCCATCAAAAAGACACCAAAACTGAGCAAGAGCCAAAAACCGCTGACTAAAAAACAGATGGGAAATCGGACTTAATTCTAAAGAAATAATCGTTAGTGGCGCTATTTATTCACGCCAACTAACGATTATGAATTAGAGATACTGAACCTCAATAATTTCATATTCGCGCACGCCACCTGGCGCTTGCACTTCTGCCACATCGCCTTCAGACTTACCAATCAGTGCCCGTGCAATTGGGGAGCTAATTGAGATTTTGCGTTGTTTAATATCGGCTTCATCATCACCAACGATTTGATACGTCACCACATCGCCCGTTTTTGCATCTTCCAAAATAACCGTCGAACCAAACACACAGCGACCATCAGCATTCAGGGTTTTAGGATCAATAATCTGCGCACTACCCAGTTTAAATTCCAACTCCACGATTCTACCTTCTACAAAAGATTGTTTTTCTTTTGCCGCATCATATTCAGCATTTTCTGACAAATCGCCTTGGGCGCGTGCTTCCGAAATCGCCGTGATAACGGAAGGCCGCTCAACCGTTTTTAATCGGTGCAATTCATTTCGCATCAATCCTGCGCCAACTAACGTTAATGGAACTTTGCTCATACTGAAGCCTTTTATTATTTATTATTAAATTAACCAACCGCCCAAAAACCTCTAGCCCTGAATTCTTTTATGCAAAGACTGAACGTCATACACATCCAAACCCGTTAGATGGTGCATGCCGATACAGGCCGCGCGCGCGCCAGACAAGGTTGTGTAATACGTCACTCGACCTTGCAACGCCGCATGGCGAATCGAATAAGAATCTTTCATCACCGACGGCTTACTATCGACGGTATTGATGATCAAACTCACTTCACCATTTTTAATCATATCAACAATATGCGGCCGACCTTCTGCCACTTTATTGACCATCGTTACCGGCACACCGCCTGCAGAAATAACTGAACCAGTGCCACGCGTTGCCAGAATCGTAAAACCTAATTCGTGCAAGTTTTTGGCCACTTCCGCCGCGCCAGTTTTATCCGCTTCGCGCACGCTGATGAACACTTTGCCAGAAGATGGCAATTTCACGCTGGCTGCTAATTGTGATTTTACAAACGCTTCGGCAAAGGTATTGCCCACGCCCATTACTTCACCGGTTGATTTCATTTCTGGGCCGAGAATCACATCAACACCAGGGAATTTAATGAACGGAAACACGGCTTCTTTCACCGAGAAATACGGTGGTATGACTTCTTTGGTGAAGTTTTGTGATGCCAACGATTGACCGGCCATACAACGCGCCGCAATTTTCGCCAGCGGCACGCCAGTCGCTTTGGAAACAAATGGCACCGTGCGTGAGGCGCGTGGATTCACTTCCAGCACATAAACGGTTTGGCCTTGAATCGCAAATTGCACGTTCATCAAACCAACCACATTCAATGCTTTAGCCATCGCCACCGTTTGGCGACGCAATTCATTTTGCAACTCAACTGACAAAGAATACGGCGGCAACGAACAGGCAGAATCACCCGAATGCACACCGGCTTCTTCGATATGTTCCATGATGCCGCCGACGATCACTTGCGTGCCATCCGACACCGCATCGACATCCACCTCAATCGCATCATTCAAGAAACGATCGAGCAAAATTGGCATCCGTTCTGGATACGTTTTGGACATTTCTTCGGCATAACGCATGTAACGCTCGAGATCTGGCTGCGCATGAATAATTTCCATCGCCCGACCACCCAACACGTTAGAAGGACGCATCACCAGCGGATAGCCAATCTCAGCCGCACCGGCCACCGCATCGGCCACATTGCTAGCCGTGCGATTGGGCGGCTGCTTCAAATTCAATTCACGCAACATCGCTTGGAAGCGCGCGCGATCTTCCGCCATATCAATCATATCGGGCGTGGTTCCAATAATCGGCACACCATTTTTTGCTAAACCGTGCGCCAATTTCAACGGCGTTTGACCACCATATTGCACGATGACGCCGATTGGTTTTTCCACGGCCACCACTTCCAATACATCTTCCAAAGTCAGTGGTTCAAAATACAAGCGATCAGACGTATCGTAATCGGTGGAAACAGTTTCTGGATTACAGTTCACCATAATCGTTTCGTAACCGTCTTCGCGCATCGCCAGCGCGGCGTGCACGCAGCAATAATCGAACTCAATCCCTTGTCCGATACGGTTTGGCCCACCGCCCAACACCATGATTTTTTTATTATTGGTCGGCTGCGATTCACACTCTTCTTCGTAAGTGGAATACATATAAGCGGTGTTAGTCGAAAACTCTGCCGCGCAAGTATCCACGCGCTTGTATACCGGACGCACACCCAAAGCATGGCGATAAGCGCGCACGGCCGCATCGTCAGTTTCGAGCAATGCCGCCAACCGCGCATCGGCAAAACCACTGCGTTTCAATGAACGCATTTCATCCGCATTTAAACTTTCCAAATTGCGACCCGTCACGGATTTTTCCTGACGGATGAGGTCTTCAATCTGCACCAAAAACCACGGATCAATTTTGCTAATGGCGAATACTTCATCCACGCTCATACCAATGCGGAAGGCATCGGAAACCGCCCAAATACGATCGGGTCCAGGGTTGCCCATTTCAGCGCAAATCGCATCGCGATCGGTGTATTTCGAATCCAGACCATTGACGCCCACTTCCAAACCGCGCAACGCTTTTTGGAATGATTCTTGGAAAGTGCGACCAATCGCCATCACCTCGCCTACTGACTTCATTTGAGTGGTTAAACGATCATTCGCTTGTGGGAATTTTTCAAAGGCAAAACGCGGAATCTTGGTGACCACGTAATCAATGGTCGGTTCAAACGATGCCGGCGTTGCACCGCCGGTGATGTCATTTTTCAACTCATCCAGCGTGTAGCCAATCGCCAATTTCGCGGCAATTTTCGCGATCGGGAAACCCGTCGCTTTCGACGCCAAAGCCGAAGAACGTGATACGCGCGGATTCATCTCAATCACCACCATCCGACCATCTTCGGGATTGATTGAAAACTGCACATTTGAACCGCCCGTTTCCACGCCAATTTCACGTAATACCGCCAACGAGGCATCGCGCAAAATTTGATATTCTTTATCGGTCAAAGTTTGCGCCGGCGCCACCGTAATGGAGTCACCGGTATGCACGCCCATCGGATCCAAGTTTTCGATCGAGCAAATGATGATGCAATTGTCATTGCGATCGCGCACTACTTCCATCTCGTATTCTTTCCAACCGAGCAGTGATTCTTCAATCAACAACTCTTTGGTCGGACTAGCTTCCAAGCCGCGCTCGCAAATTTCCATGAATTCTTCACGGTTGTAAGCAATACCGCCGCCGCTGCCGCCCATGGTAAATGACGGACGAATAATCGTCGGATAACCCATTTGCAGTTGGACTTGCAGCGCTTCTTCCATACTATGAGCAATCGACGAACGCGCTGACGCCAAGCCTATTCGGGTCATCGCTTGCTTAAATTTCTCGCGATCTTCCGCCATGTCGATGGCCTCGCGGGAGGCGCCGATCATCTCAACATTATATTTTTCCAACACGCCGTGTTTGGCCAAATCCAGCGCGCAATTCAGCGCAGTTTGTCCGCCCATCGTCGGCAAAATCGCATCAGGACGCTCTTTCGCAATAATCTTTTCGACCATCTTCCACGTAATCGGCTCGATGTAAGTCGCGTCCGCCATATTCGGATCGGTCATGATGGTCGCCGGATTCGAGTTCACCAAAATTACTCGGTAACCTTCTTCCTTCAACGCCTTGCAAGCTTGCGCGCCGGAATAATCGAATTCGCACGCCTGCCCAATCACAATTGGGCCAGCGCCGATAATCAAAATACTTTTTAAGTCAGTTCGTTTTGCCATAATTTTTCACCACAAAGGCACAGAGATATTTTCAGTCTCGGTTGCTATGCTTTACTTTTCTCCATCATCGCGACGAAACGATCAAATAGTGCATCGACATCGTGCGGACCAGGACTTGCTTCAGGATGACCTTGGAAACAGAACGCCGGTTTATCCGTCAACTCAAAACCTTGCAAGGTACCATCAAACAAAGAAATGTGAGTCACCCGCGCATTAGCCGGCAGCGTTGCCGCATCCACCGCAAAACCGTGGTTCTGACTGGTAATCATCACTTGCTTCGTGGTCGTATCTTGCACCGGATGATTGGCGCCGCGATGACCAAATTTCATCTTGACAGTTTTAGCGCCACTGGCCAAACCTAAAATTTGATGACCTAAACAAATACCAAACAAGGGCACGTTCGCCGCTAAAATTTGTTGCGTCGCCGCAATCGCATAATCACATGGCTCAGGATCGCCAGGACCATTCGACAGGAAAACGCCATCAGGATTCAGCGCCAATACATCAGCAGCAGACGTTTTTGCCGGCACCACGGTGACGCGACAACCGCGTTCCGCCAGCATCCGCAAAATGTTGCGCTTCACGCCAAAGTCGTAAGCAACCACATAGCATTTTGGTGAGGATTGAACGCCATAACCCGCGCCCAATTGCCATTCAGTTTGTGTCCATTGGTAAGATTGATCGCAAGTTACGACCTGCGCCAAATCCATGCCAGCCAAACCAGCAAACCCGCGCGCAGCCGCCAAGGCAGCTTCCACATCATCACCGGTCGCAATGCAGCCATTTTGCGCACCTTTAGAACGCAAAATCCGTGTCAATTTTCGGGTATCAATACCGGCAATCGCCACCACATTATTTTCTTTTAGATAATCAGACAGCGACTGTGTGCTACGGAAATTGCTAACTACTGACGATAAATCCCGAATAATTAAACCACTAGCAAACACTTGCCGCGACTCGACATCTTCTGGATTAATCCCAACGTTGCCAATATGTGGACACGTTAAGGTGACAATTTGCTGACAATACGATGGGTCGGTGAGAATTTCCTGATAGCCCGTCATCGAGGTATTAAATACAACTTCGCCAACACGACTTCCGGATGCGCCAATAGCAATCCCACGAAAGACCGTCCCATCAGCCAAAACTAAAATAGCAGGACTTGTTTTCGACACTGGACCCCCTTAGACATAAAGAAGCGGAACGAACACTGTTCATCCCGCTAATGATATTTACTGATCGGCATGGCGCGCCTACTGGCGCCAACCTTACCGACCTACTCTGGCGTTATTTTACCAGAAATCGAGAGCCGGCAGGGCGCAGAAATAAGCTAAATTCTGAGAAAAGCGCCCCTAAAAAAACTTAAACCGGCTTTAACTCAGTTAATTTACTGGGCTATCGATCGTAATTTTCAGATTTTTCGCGCCCGGTTTAATCGGTGCGCTCATACCTTGCCAGTCACCTGGTTGCGACATCGCGTTACCTGATTTCGAAATCCGCGCAATCACTATCACTTGATCAAAGGCTGATAATTTCATTTGTGGCGCCATTGCCATACTGTCGTCAAGTGAGAAATTAAGCGGCAAGTCTTTCACTTGCTTACGTAAAATCGCCAAAGGCATTTTAGATCCTTGCGTCGCACGTGCCAAAATAAACACGGTATCGGTCGGTTCAACTTTACCTTTTAGTGCGGCAGCAATTGAAACCGATCCTGTTATCCGTTCACTACCGGCAGCGGCGGCAGGCGCAGCAGGCGCGATTGGCATAATAGCTTGAGGTGCTTCAGCCGCCATTTTGGGTGGTTTACCACCCTTAATGTGCGAAGAAAATTCACGCGCTTGGCGTAACCCCTCATTAATTTGCGCAGCATCTTCTTTTTGCTCCGCAGGAATAATTTTGATCAATTTTTCCCAATGAACAATCGCTGCCGAATAATCGCCAACTTCCATCGCTGCCGAACCCGCCAACGCCAAGGCTTTCATATTTTCAGGATCCAACGCGAGTGCTTTATCCAATAATTTAGCGGGTGCGCCAGCCAGTTGACCGTGCGCCATCGCCATCACATCGGCATAATCTGCCCACAACACCGCTTCGTTCGGCACTAACTTGGTTAGCTTTTCATAAGTCTGCGCCGCATCCACCCAACGTTCCCCATCTGAATAAGAACGCGCCAACATCACCAAGATGTTTGGATCATTTGGATTCTCAGCCAGCTTTTGCTCTAACTTGGCAATACCCGCTTGACCGTGCACCGGGCCCATTTCCGCGCTCGCGCTGACGGCTTCAATCGAGTTAATTGCTTTAGGCGTGCCCACTTTGTAATAAAGACCAATCGTCAACAACGGCAGCAACACCAGCAGTGACAAGGCTAAAACGCGTAGCGGGTTGCGCGGCTCAACTAGAATTGCGTCTGGATTTTTAACCTCATCCAACAGTCGCATTTCCAACTCTTGCTTGCCTTGTTCGTAAAGCGCTGGCGTCAATAAACCGTTGCTCAAATCAGCCTGCATTTCAGTCAACTGATCGCGCATAATTTCCAAGTTGGCGGCATCGCGTACTACGTTATTGTTGCTCGTTTTGCCGCGCCACAGCGGTAGCAAAATAAAACCAGCCGCAACCAGTAACAACAAGCCAATAATGATCCAGAATAAAGTCATGCTTAGTTTTCTTTTTAAGAATTAAGGAGATCAGAAGCGCGCTGTTGCGCTTCCGGCGTTAAAGCGGGTTCAGACTGAGCGGCACGGCGTTTGCGTAATTGCAAAAACAATCCACCACCGGCCAATAGCAATAAAGCAAACGGCCCAAACCAAAGCAAAAATGTATAACTTTTCACCGGTGGTTCGTACAACACGAAATCACCATATTTTGATACCAGATAATCCAAAATTTGCTGATCGCTATTCCCTTTGCTCATTTGCTCGCGCACTTCACGGCGTAAATCTTCCGCCAATTCAGCGTGCGAACTGGCCAACGATTCATTTTGGCAAACTAGGCAACGCAATTTTTCCGCCAACACGATCATCCGTTTTTCCAACACCGGATCTTTGGCCAAATCTTGCGCTTCACCGGCTTGAGCGAAGACCGGCATTAAGCAAAATAATAAAATAAATAACTGTTTCATTTCTTTTCCAATTCTGCGATCAATGGCAAAATTTTGTCACGCAAGGCTTGATGAGTAATTGGGCCAATTTGCTTGTAGCGAATGATGCCTTGTTTATCAATTACATAGGTTTCTGGCACGCCATACACACCATAATCAATACCGATGCGACCTTCTGCATCCGACACGCTTAAAGTGTAAGGATCACCCGCTTTGTTTAACATCGTCAGCGCATCAACTGGCTTATCTTTGTAATCCAAACCAATCACCGGCACGATATTTTGACGCGATAAATCGACCAATAGCGGATGCTCTTCGCGGCAAGAAACGCACCACGACGCCCACACATTCAGCAGCCAAACCTTGCCTTTCATGTCATCGGTACCAAAGGTCTTATTTGGCTGATGCAATTGCGGCAAACTAAACGTAGGCGCTGGTTTATCGATCAACGGCGAAGGCACTTCGTGCGGATCAAGATTCAGACCTTTATACAAAAAACCAGCCAACCCTAAAAATATCACCAAGGGCAAAATGAAACGCATCATGCTGTTTTCTCCTCAAGTGGCATCTTCAAAACGTGCGCTTTTTTCTTGGCGTGAATGCGATAGCGACGATCGCTAATCGCTAACATACCGCCCAAAGCCATCAATAAACATCCGCCCCAAATCCAGTCCACAAACGGTTTGATATACACCCGCACCGCCCACGCACCGTTGCTATTAGGAATCGGCTCGCCCAAAGACACATACAAATCGCCCAATAAACCGGTCTTAATCGACGCTTCGGTCATCGGCATGCCAGACGCGTTGTATTCGCGTTTTTCGGGGAAAAGCTCAGTGACTAATTTGCCATTATTATCTTTAACGGTGAAATGACCTTGATTGGCAATATAGTTCGGGCCCGGTTGTTGGCTCACACCATCAAAACGGAATACATAACCACCGGCCGCTACCGTATCGCCAATATCCATCCGCACATCACGTTCGGTTTCGTAGCCTTTTACCAAGGTCACGCCGATGATAAAGATGGCAATACCAAGGTGAGCGAATTGCATCCCGTAATAACTGAGCGACTGCTTTTTCAAGCGGGCGGACAACGCACCTTCTCCGCTGATACGTTTGTACGCGTCAGCCAAAGTGGTGGTAATCACCCAGAATGCCAGCAACAAACCCAGCGCAATCATCGGTGTCCAATGACCGATCACCAAAGGCAACAACAAGGCAATCACCATACTAGATGCCAGCGCCCATTTAATCCGCTGCCAAATATCCGGCACGCTCGATTGTTTCCAACGCGCGACCGGACCCAAACCCATCATCAAAATCATCGGCACCATCAACGGTACAAAGACCGCTTGGAAATACGGTGGGCCCACTGACAATTTGCCGAAACCCAGCGCGTCCATAAATAAAGGATACAACGTACCCAAGAATACTGACGCCGACGCGACCGTCAACAACACGTTATTTGACAACAAGAATGTTTCGCGTGAGATCAATTCAAACTTGCCGCCCAAGCCAATTTTAGGGGCGCGCCACGCAAATAATAAAAGTGACGAACCGATCACGATAACCAAGAAGGACAGAATAAATATCCCGCGTTTTGGATCCGTCGCAAAAGCGTGAACCGAGGTCAACACGCCAGAACGCACCAAGAACGTACCGAGCAAACTCAAGGAGAAAGCGGCAATCGCCAACAAAACTGTCCAGCTTTTAAACGCGCCACGTTTTTCGGTAACAGCCAAAGAGTGAATCAGCGCGGTGCCGACTAACCACGGCATAAACGATGCGTTTTCAACCGGATCCCAGAACCACCAACCGCCCCAGCCTAATTCGTAATACGCCCACCAACTGCCTAGCGCGATACCAACAGTCAAAAATACCCACGCTAAAGTTGTCCATGGCCGCGACCAGCGCGCCCAAGTGGCATCCATTTTGCCGCCAATCAAAGCGGACAAAGCGAAAGCGAAAGCGACCGAAAATCCCACATAACCCATGTACAACATCGGCGGATGAATCACCAAACCAGGATCTTGCAACAAAGGATTTAAATCACGACCGTCCATCGCTGCTGGCAACAAGCGATCAAACGGATTAGAAGTGAACAACATAAATAACAAGAAACCAACCGAAATCAGCCCCATCACGCCAATGACGCGAGCAACCATTTCTTGCGGCAAATGCTTACTAAATAGCGCGACCGAAATCGTCCAAATGGTCAGAATAAACGTCCACAATAAAAGCGAACCTTCGTGTCCGCCCCACAACGCAGAAATGCGATATTGAATCGGCAATTGCGAGTTGGAATGTTCCGCCACGTAGAGCACAGAAAAATCATTGTTAATAAAGGCCGTCAGCAAACAGCCAAACGCGATGCTGACAAACACCAATTGCCCCAACGCCAAGGTGCGCGCCGAACCCATCATCACCGCGTTATCACGAGCTGCGCCAACAATAGGCAAAATGCCTTGTATCAACGCGATCGCCAATGCAATGATCAGCGCGAAATTACCAATTTCTGGAATCATATTTTCTACCTTTATTATTTAGCAACAGCAGGGGAAACTGCCGCGCCTGATGGGTTTTGTGCTGCTTTATTGATGGCATCTTTTGCTTCGGGTGGCATGTAATTTTCATCGTGCTTGGCCAATACTTCCTCGGCATAAAACACGTTGTCGTCATGCAATTTACCTTGTGCTACCACGCCTTTTCCTTCTTTAAACAAATCGGGCAAAATGCCGCGATAGGTCACCGGCATGGTTTTAACGGTATCGGTAATATTAAAGTGCGCCGTCAAACCATCGCCTTCTCGCGTCAAACTGCCCGCTTCCACCAAACCACCAATCCGGAAATTGCGGCCTTGCGGTGCTTCTTTGTTGAAAACCTGAGTCGGTGTGAAATATAAACTGACATTGTTTTTCAGCGCATATAACACCAAGCCGACGGCAATGGCGATCCAAGCGATACCAACCACAATATACAACGCTGTTTTTTGACGACGAGACAAACTCATTCTTCCACTCCCGATTGGCGCATTAAGCGCAATTGTTGCAAAGTATTTTTACGTTTTTGACGCACTAAAAATATTTCTAACAGAAACACAGCCAGCGCCATGCCGTAGGAACCCCAAACGTAAAAGGCATAGCCTTTCATGGCAAAAAATTCAGACCAACTCACGATTTCACCTCCGGCAATTCTGACACCCATTGCGTTTTACTTTCGCGTTCCAAAATAATGCTACGAACGCGCACCAAAGACACCGCCACCACATACATCCAGCAAGCTGCCAGCGTAATAAACATCGCCTCCTGCATCGCGATATGCATACTGCTACCGGTAAATTTAATGGTCGAACCTTGATGCAAAGTGTTCCACCATTTCACCGAGAAATAAATGATCGGCACGTTCACCGAACCGACAATTGCCAGCAACGCCCCAGCGCGATCGGCACGGCGCGGATCATCAATCGACGCTTGCAGCGCAATAAATCCCAAATACAAAAATAGCAAAATAAGTTCCGAGGTTAATCGCGCATCCCATACCCAATAGGCGCCCCACATCGGTTTGCCCCACAAGGCGCCGGTCCACAATGCCAAGAAGGCAAACAGCGCACCGGTTGGCGCCAAGGCGGAAGCCATCATTGAAGATAATCGCGTATTAAAAACCAGACCGAGCGCAGCGTAAAACGCCATCACCATATAAATGAACATCGACAAAATCGACGCTGGCACGTGAATAAAAATGATGCGGTAGGCTTCGCTTTGTACGGCATCGGTCGGCGCCACAAAGAAGCCAATATATAAACCAACTACAAAAAGAATGGCCGACGGAATGGCGAACCACGGAATGAGCTTGCCCGCTAAACGATAAAAGTTAGTCGGTGCCGAATATTTGAACCAATGAATTACCACAATCACTCCATCGAAATTTTTAATGCCTGCGCCGTTACCAACGGCGTAAACGTTAACGCGAACAACATAAACGCGCCCAATAGCGCCAAATTAGTGGTGTAGTCCATGCCAGCGGTGACGGCATCAACGGCAGCCGTCCCAAAAATCAACACCGGAATACACAACGGCAACACTAATAAGGAAACCAACACACCACCACCACGCAAGCCCAAGGTGAGCGCCGCGCCAATCGCACCTATCATACTCAGCACCGGCGTCCCCAATAACAAACCAATCAACAACACCATTAAGGCATCGCCCGACATATCAAATTGCACGCCCAACACCGGCGCGATCAACACTAAGGGCAAACCGGACAACAACCAATGACCAATAATTTTTCCCAACACCAGCACCGAAAATGATTGTGGTGCCAACAACATTTGTTCTAGCGTGCCGTCCAAATAATCCGCGGAAAACATCCGCGCTAACGACAACATCGACGCCAACAGCGCCGCCACCCACACCACGCCTGGCGCCATTTTTCGCAACATTTCTGGCTCGGGCCCAACGCCGAGTGGAAACAAACTGACCACCATTACAAAAAAAACTAGCGTTGTTAGCACATCAGAACGGCGACGCATCGCCAATAATAAATCGCGGCGTATCACCAAACCTAACAAACCTAGCAGCGATAATCTTTTCATGACAAGGGCAATCGTTGCGTTTCAACACCGGCCACCGCCAAAGGTTGGTGTGTGGTAAAAATCACTGACCCGCCCTTTGATAACTGTTCGCCAATAAGTTCCTCCATCAAGCTCACTGCACCTACATCGAGTGCGGTTAATGGCTCATCCAAAATCCACAATCGCGCTTCTTCAACCAACAATCGCGCCAGCGCCACTCGGCGCCGTTGCCCTTGCGATAAAACCTTAACTGGCAACCGTTCGCGACCGCGCAAGCCCATCCGGCGCAAGGCCGACAGCGCAGTTTTCTCATCAACTTGATAGCCTGCCAAACCTGCGCTAATCGAGAAATTTTCTAAAGCACTCAATTCATCTTTAATAGCATTGTGGTGACCGAGATAAAACATAGCCGACAAATATTCTTCCTTCGCCTGACGAACATTTTGCCCATCCCAACGAATTTCACCATCGTCTTGCTGTAAAAATCCACACAAGGTGCGCAATAAAGTTGTCTTGCCACTGCCATTGCTACCTTGCACCTGCATTAACTCGCTCGCTTTAAGCGCAAAGCTTAAGCCAGTGAACAACGGGTGTTCACCGCGAGAACAGGCAAGATTAAGGACTTCCAGCATAAATTAGGTGCGTACAAAAATGGTTGCGGATTATATACGAATGCATCATCGCGGTGCGCCGTACTCATAGTGCGGTTATAATCGCGCCCGCATTTGCCCAAAGCGACATAATTGAGCAAACTAACCGAACATAAATTGACACAGAGGACACCATGGGATTTCTGGCCAAAAAACGCATTCTAATCACCGGCATGCTGAGCACTCGCTCCATTGCTTATGGCGTTGCGCAAGCGATGCATCAACAAGGCGCTGAGCTTGCTTTCACTTATCAAGGCGAACGCGTCAAAGATCGCGTCGTCGACATGGCAAAAGAATTTAATAGTAGTTTGGTATTTCCGTGCGATGTCGCAAGCGATGACGACATCACCAACTTATTTACTGAATTGGCGAAACATTGGGAGGGCGGCTTTGACGGCTTCGTTCACGCCATCGCTTTTGCACCACGCGAAGCGCTAGATGGCGAATTCCTCGACGGCTTGAGCCGCGAAGCCTTCCGTATCGCGCACGACATCAGCGCCTACAGTTTTCCTGCGATGGCGAAAGCCGCCTTACCTTACTTCAAACCTAATGCATCGATTTTGACCATGAGTTACCTCGGCGCGGTGCGCACCATGCCGCATTACAACGTGATGGGTATGGCCAAAGCCAGCTTGGAAGCCAGCGTGCGTTATTTGGCCATGCAACTCGGCGCCCAAGGTTTCCGCGCTAACGGCATTTCCGCGGGTCCGATTAAAACGTTGGCCGCTGCTGGTATTGGTGATTTCGGCAAATTATTGTCTTACAACTCAAAACACGCCCCGCTCAAACGCAACGTCACTATTGAAGAAGTGGGCAACGCTGCCGCTTTCTTGTGCAGCGATTTAGCCAGCGGCATCACCGGTGAAATCACCTACGTTGATGGCGGCTTTAACACCACCGCTTTGGGCACCACCGACGCTTAAGCGCTGAGCACGCCGTTCTGCAACAGCAAAAAGAACGGCGTGACTTTATTTTCATCGCCACCTACTGCGCGCTCAATTTTTCTCGAATTAAGTCATCATGAATTTAATCATCCAAGCTAATCACGACATTCCTGCCGACCATTTGGATCAACTGCTCAACTTATCACTCGCCTCGCGCATTGAACAAATTGCACCGCACGCCTATCGCTTGCGCCAATCACGGCCACAAGATACTGTCGCCAGCTTTTGTTACGAACACCAATTAGATTATGGGTTTGTACGTGAAGGTCAACATCTTTCCGATTTCGGCTTGGTGGTGATGGATATGGATTCGACCTTAATTAATATTGAATGCATCGACGAAATTGCCGACATGCAAGGCTTAAAACCGCAAGTTTCCGCCATCACCGAAGCCGCTATGCGCGGCCAAATTGACTTCGCTGAAAGCTTGCGCCGCCGCGTCGCTTTGTTAGAAGGTTTGGATGAAAACGCCTTAAATCGCGTTTACGACGAACGTTTGCAACTCAATCCTGGCGCTAAATTAATGTTGGCAGAATTAAAAAAACACGGCATTAAAACGCTGTTAGTATCCGGCGGTTTCACCTTCTTCACCGAACGTTTAAAAACGCGACTCAACCTCGATTTTGCCCACGGCAACACGCTCGAAATCATCAACGGTAAACTCACCGGACAAGTATTGGGTGATATTGTCGACGCGCAAACCAAAGCCAATTGGCTGATGCATACGCGTGATGAATTAGCTCTCCAAGGCGAACAAGTGATCGCCATTGGTGACGGCGCCAATGATTTGAAAATGATGACGCAAGCCGCCATCAGCATTGCCTATCACGCCAAACCGATCGTTCGCTCGCAAGCCAGCTTCGCCTTCAACTTTGTCGGCTTGGATGGCCTCATCAATCTCTACGCCTAAGCTTAAAACCATGATCGCCATTATCGGTGCCGGTCCCGCCGGATTAATGGCCGCCGAAACATTGGCAAAACACGGTCATACCGTTCACGTATTTGATGCCATGCCCAGCGCCGCGCGCAAATTTTTGATGGCTGGCAAAGGCGGCATGAACATCACTCACGCCGAACCTTTCGAGCAATTTCTGAGTCGCTACAACGAACGCCGCGCCAACCTGGAACCGCTACTACGCGCTTTCACACCAGATAATTTACGCAGTTGGATACACGAACTCGGCATCGCCACCTTTGTTGGCACATCGGGGCGGGTTTTCCCAAGCGACATGAAAGCGGCACCGTTACTGCGCGCTTGGCTCCATCGTTTACGCGACAGCGGCGTCCAATTTCACATGCGCCACCGTTGGTGCGCTTGGTCGGCAGCGGGACAATTAAAGTTTACGACTGAAGCGGGAGAAATATTGATCGAAGCCGAAGCAGTAATACTCGCACTCGGTGGTGCCAGCTGGCCACAACTGGGTTCCGATGGTGGTTGGGTTAATTTACTCACCCAACGTGCCATTGACATCGCACCGTTGCGACCAAGCAATTGCGGATTTAACGTGGATTGGCGTGACTATTTCCGTGAACATTTTGCCGGTAGCGCGCTGAAATCCATCAGCGCCAGTTTTGACAATCATCTGCAACGCGGCGAAGCGATGATCACCGAAAATGGGATAGAAGGCGGTTTGATTTACGCGCTTTCCGCGCCGCTTCGCGACCAGATAAAACGCGCAGGTGATGCTATTTTGCAGTTAGATTTATTACCAGATTGGTCAGCCGAAAAAGTATTGCAGGCCGTGCAACATCCGCGCGGCTCGCGATCGCTCAGCAGTCATTTACACAGTCGGCTGGGGCTTAAAGGCGTTAAAGCCAATTTGCTGCGAGAAATTTTAGGGGATGAATTTCAGCAAACACCTAAACTCGCCACCACAATCAAAGCACTACCGCTTAAATTAGTTTCGACGCGACCGATAGCTGAAGCGATCAGCAGCGCCGGCGGCATTAAATTTGACGCGCTTGATGAAAATTTAATGCTGAAAAAACTACCCGGCATCTTTTGTGCGGGTGAAATGCTGGACTGGGAAGCGCCCACCGGCGGTTATTTATTGAGCGCCTGTTTTGCCAGCGGACGCGCGGCGGGTTTAGGCGTGAATGAGTGGCTAAGAACGACTAACGCCGCGCCGCAATAAACAGCGCCCAAGCGCCGAGCACCACGTAGCCGATCAGCGAAAATTCCGGCAAGCCCAAACCTAATATTGCCCAACCTTTGATGGCGCATTCGCCTGAACCGTGCAGCACTTCTTGCCAAACTTCGGCCATCGGAAAGTGTTTCAGCATGTAATCGATGCCCGGCCCGCAGGCTGGCACTTGGTCTTTCGGCAAGTGTTGCAACCAAATGTGGCGCGACGCGGTGGCGATGCCGCCCAGCGCAAATAAGCTAATTAAAGCGCTGTAAATCTTGCCGCCAATTCGAGCTGGATTTTGCAAAGTGGCCAACAAAAACAGTCCGCCAATCACGATAAAAATCACGCGCTGAATCATACACAGCGGGCAAGGATCTTCGCGCATCACATATTGCAAATACAGTGCGGTGGCAAACATCCCTGCAACCACCAAGGCGCCCACCAAATAATAATAGCGATTATTCACGCCACGTAGCATTAACCGCTTTGTCATTATTCCGCCTCGTCGATCCAAGTAGCTTGAATGGCTTCTAATACTTTTTCACCACCGTGTTTATGGTCGTCGTCAAAGCCGTCTAAGCCGACCACATAATTATGCAAATCAACAAATCGCACGGTTTTGGGATCCACTTCTGGATATTTTTCGGTCAGTGCAATCGCGATTTCTAAGACATCAATCCACTTCATTTTCCGTGGCCTTCCTTGGTCATATTGATTGTATATTTTGGAATTTCAATCACCAATTCGGTGTCGCCGACGATTACTTGGCAGCTCAAACGCGAATTTGGTTCTAGCCCCCACGCTTTGTCCAACATATCTTCTTCCAACTCGGTGGCGGCTTCTAAACTAGCAAATCCTTCTCGCACAATCACGTGGCAAGTGGTGCACGAACACGACATTTCGCACGCGTGTTCCAACTCAATGTCATTGGCCAATAAAGTTTGGCAGATCGAATCGCCCGGTTTGGCGTTAATCAGCGCGCCTTTAGGACACAATTCAACGTGCGGTAAAATAATAATTTGCGTCATTTCAACGATCCAATTCAGAAATATTATGGCCCATCAAGGCGCCGGACATACTTTTATCCATCCGCATCTGAGCAAATGCCACCGTCGCCTCATTCAATTGTGTCACCGCGCGCTTAATCGCCAGTTGATCAGCACTGCTAGCGGTGGCAATGAGCGTGGCCACTTTGGCACGGATCGACTGTTGTTCTGTATCAGTTAATAAGGCAGCACCATCTTGATCAAGCGCGGCTTGCACCGCTTCAATCAACTGTGTGGCTTCCAATTGCTGCTCGCGTAAGGCACGAGATTGCATATCTTCTTGCGCGTGAACCGCTGAATCTTGCAACATTTTGGCGATTTCCGCATCGGCCAAACCATACGACGGTTTCACGGTAATTTGCGCTTCCACGCCTTTACTTTGTTCGCGCGCCGACACGCTTAACAAACCATCCGCATCAATTTGATAGGTCACGCGAATCCGCGCCGCACCCGCCACCATCGGTGGAATACCGCGTAATTCAAAGCGCGCCAGCGAACGACAATCGCTAACCAATTCACGTTCGCCTTGCACCACGTGCACGCTCATCGCCGTTTGGCCATCTTTAAAAGTGGTGAATTCTTGCGCCCGCGCGGTAGGAATCGTGCTGTTGCGCGGAATAATTTTTTCGGTCAAGCCGCCCATCGTTTCAATGCCCAAACTGAGCGGACAAACATCGAGCAACAACCAATCATCGCCGCTCCGATTGCCCGCCAACACATTGGCCTGAATCGCCGCACCGAGCGCCACGACTTTGTCAGGATCCAAATTATTCAGCGGGGTTTGCCTGAAAAATTCTGCGACTGCGCGCTGAATCTGCGGCATCCGCGTCGAACCGCCCACCATCACCACGCCTTTAATATCATCCACCGTCAAGCTCGCATCGCGCAACGCACGACGCAAAGGCTGAATGCTGCGCGTCACCAAATTTTGCGACAGCTGGTAAAAATCTTGCTGTGTTAACAAAGAATCTATCACTTCACCGCTGGACAAAATGGCAGTAATCCGCGTATCAGCGTGATCGGTTAAGGCTTCTTTGGCGGCGCGTGCGCGCGTCAACAACAAACGTGTATCGCTGGCACTCAAGGCTGACAACTTATTGATTTCTAACAACCAGCAATAAATTCGATGATCAAAATCGTCACCACCCAACGCGGAATCGCCGTTGGTCGCCAACACTTCAAACACGCCTTTGGAAAGCTTCAGAATGGAAATATCAAAGGTGCCGCCGCCCAAATCGTAAACGGCGTAAATCCCTTCAGCGGCATTATCCAAGCCATACGCAATGGCGGCGGCAGTCGGTTCGTTCAACAAACGCAACACATTCAAACCGGCTAATTTAGCCGCATCTTTGGTCGCTTGCCGTTGCGCATCGTCAAAATAAGCCGGCACGGTAATCACCGCACCGACCAAGTCACCGCCTAGCGATAATTCGGCGCGCTGACGTAAGGTTTTTAAGATTTCAGCGGAGATTTCCACCGGACTTTTGACCCCAGCGACGGTGCGCAATTGCACCATCCCCGGTTGATCAACAAAGCGATAAGGCAGATTCACCACCTCGCCCACATCGGCCAAACCGCGTCCCATAAAACGTTTAACAGAAACAATGGTGTTGACTGGATCTTCACTTTGCAGCGCTTGCGCAGCGACACCAATTTGCGTCGAACCATCCGCAAGATAACGCACGACGGAAGGCAATAAAGCGTGACCGAGTTCGTCGTTAAGCACCGCGCTGATGCCGTTGCGCACCGTCGCCACCAAAGAATTAGTGGTGCCTAAATCAATGCCGACCGCCAAGCGATGTTGGTGCGGTGCGGCACTCAAACCAGGTTCAGAAATTTGTAATAAGGCCATTAATTATCCAACTCATCAAACGCAGCGGCGACTTCTTCCGCCAGCTTTTCTAGGAAGCGACATTTTCTCACGAGTCCAGCACCCTGCTGGTAATCATTTTCAACATCCAACGCAGTTGCTAATTGTTGTAGCAAGGCACGATTGTCGGTTTGTAATTGATTTTCTAAATCTTCAATGACGCTGAGATCGCGCGCCGCCAAGGCGGATTCCAACGCTTCGCGCCAGTCCATTTGTTGCATCAAAAAATCCAGCGGCATCGCCGTGTTGGTTTCTTCATGCGTTTCAACACCGTGCAGCGTCAATAAATAACGCGCGCGATCAATCGGCTTACGCAAGGTTTGAAACGCTTCATTTACAAAAGTGGATTGTTGCATCGCCACACGGCGTTCAGTTTCTGAGCGATGCGCGAATTTGTCTGGATGAACCTGGGATTGCAGCGCGCGATAGTTTTGCTCGAGCAACGCACTGTCAATATTAAAGCGCGCAGGCAGATTAAACAGCGAAAAAAAATCTTGTTGCAAATCTACCTGCATCATTGAAATATCAACTTTTAAACCTTAAAACTTTCGCCACAACCGCAGGCATCTTTTACGTTAGGATTGTTAAATTTAAAACCTTCGTTCAGCCCTTCGCGGGTGTAATCCAATTCCATGCCGTTGATGTAAGGCAAGCTTTGTGGATCGACCAGCAAGGTCACACCGGCACTTTGAAAGCTCAAATCGTCTGCCGAAATTTCATCGGCAAATTCTAATTTATACGCCATACCCGAACAACCGCTGGTCCGCACACCGATGCGCAGACCCACGCCTTTGCCGCGTTTAATCAGAAAATTTTGTACGTGTTGCGCCGCATTTTCAGTCAAAGTGATCGACATCATTTTTCCTATTTTGAGCCTTGGCAAGCATTGGTTTCCAACAGGGCGCCATGCTTAGATTTGTAATCCGCCACAGCGGCTTTAATCGCATCTTCTGCCAAAATCGAGCAGTGGATTTTAACCGGAGGCAAGGCTAATTCTTCAGCGATTTGTGTATTTTTAATCGCCAACGCTTCGTCCACCGTTTTGCCTTTGACCCATTCGGTCACCAAAGAACTCGATGCAATCGCAGAACCGCAACCATAGGTTTTAAATTTAGCGTCTTCAATCACGCCATCTTTACCGACCTTAATTTGCAACTTCATCACGTCGCCACAAGCCGGCGCGCCAACCATGCCGGTACCGACATAACTGTCATTTTTATCCATCGAACCAACGTTCCTTGGATGTTCGTAATGATCTAAAACTTTTTCGCTATATGCCATGATCGTTGCTCCTTTTAATGTGCTGCCCACTGCACTGAATTCAAATCCACGCCGTCTTGGAACATTTCCCACAGCGGTGATAATTCGCGCAATTTGCCAATTTTTTCGTGCAACAAAGCGATGGCGTAATCGACTTCTTCTTCAGTAGTAAATCGACCGATGGTGAAGCGAATCGAACTATGCGCCAATTCATCGCTGCGACCGAGTGCACGCAACACATACGATGGCTCTAAACTGGCCGAGGTACACGCAGAACCGCTGGATACCGCTAAATCTTTCACCGCCATAATCAGCGATTCGCCTTCAACAAAATTAAAACTCACGTTCAAATTGTGCGGCACTCGCTGGTTCATATCACCGTTCAAATACACCTCTTCCATGCTCGACAAACCCGCCCACAGACGGTCGCGTAATTGGCGAATACGGTCATTTTCAGCCAACATTTCGATTTTTGCCAAACGGAACGCTTCGCCCATACCCACAATTTGATGGGTCGCCAAAGTGCCCGAGCGAAAACCGCGTTCGTGACCGCCACCGTGCATTTGAGCTTCTAAACGCACACGCGGTTTGCGCCGCACATACAGCGCGCCAATACCTTTTGGACCGTAAGTTTTATGCGCTGAGAAACTCATCAAATCGACTTTCAACGCTTGCAAATCAATGTCCACTTTACCGGTCGCTTGCGCCGCATCCACATGGAATAGGATCCCACGCGCGCGACACAATTCGCCAATGGCAGCGATGTCTTGAATCACGCCAATTTCGTTATTAACGAACATCACCGAAATAATCGTCGTGTCAGGCTGAATCGCGGCTTCTAACTTAGCCAAATCCAACAAGCCATTTTCTTTAGGATCTAAATAAGTAGCGGTAAATCCTTGACGCTCCAACTCACGCACCGTATCCAAAATGGCTTTGTGCTCGGTTTTGACGGTAATTAGATGTTTGCCTTTACCGGCATAAAAATGCGCCGCACCCTTTAACGCCAAATTATTCGATTCGGTCGCACCCGAGGTCCAAACGATTTCTTTCGGATCGCAATTCACCAACGCCGCCACGTATTCGCGCGCGGTTTCCACCGCTTCTTCCGCGACCCAACCATAAGGATGCGAACGCGAAGCAGGATTACCAAATTTTTCAGTCAAATAAGGAATCATCTCGTCAGCCACACGCGGATCAACCGGGGTGGTTGCTGAATAATCGAGATAAATCGGGAAATGTAACGACATAAATTCTTCCTAAGCAGCGACAGCTAGCTGACTAACCGGCTGAGAGATCAATGGAATCACGCCTTTTTTGGCCTGACCATCCAACAACTGTTGTAAGGTAACTTCAGATAAATATTTGTTAATGACCTCGGTCAAACCAAACCATAGATCGTGCGTTTGACAAGGCTGTCCATCGCGACAATTACCGTGAGATTGGCAGTTGGTCGCATCAATCGGCTCATCCACGGCCAACACGATTTCGACAATCGCAATTTTATTAGCCGGTCTCGCCAAACAATAACCACCACCAGGACCACGAACACTGGCAACAATATTATTGCGACGTAATTTGCCGAACAATTGCTCAAGATAGGACAGCGAAATCCGCTGACGTTCACTAATGCCAGACAAAGTAACCGGACCTCGCCCGCCATGGATCGCTAGATCAACCATTGCCGACACAGCAAATCTTCCTTTAGTAGTAAGCCGCATAAATTCTCCTTAAGCCACACGTTCTTGAAATGACCATTTGATCCAAAATTCCGGTTTAGATAATAGAATACCCGATTCTTTTAGTCAACAATCTTATTCAGATAATTTGGATCGAACTTGTCAGCGGTTGCGCGCTCTTCTTCGACACGCACGCCCATCTTTTCAAGTTGCTGCAAAATCAACTCGATGCGTTGATCCACCGTCACACTGTGGCCAATCAAACCGTGTAAGGTTTTGGTCACCGGATCATTCTGATCATCACTAATACCATAGGCATTAAAACCGGTATTTTTCTTGGCTTCATCCAACACCCGCGCCGGAATACCGGCAGCTGTCGCGCCCGCTGGCACATCTTTTACCACCACCGCATTAGAACCAATTTTCGCGTTATCACCGATCGTTAACGGTCCTAAAATTTTCGCACCAGCGCCCACCACCACACCGTTACCCAAAGTCGGATGACGCTTTCCTTCTTTCCACGACGTACCGCCCAAGGTCACACCGTGATACAGCGTGACGTCATCACCAATTTCGGCGGTTTCACCGATCACCACCCCCATGCCGTGATCAATAAAAAAACGGCGACCGATGGTCGCTCCCGGATGAATTTCAATACCGGTAAAAAACCGCGCAATGTGCGACACAAAGCGCGCCAGCCATTTAAATTGCCAACGCCAAAGTTGGTGCGACAGACGATGCAACACCCGCGCATGCACGCCGGGATAGCAAGTCAGCACCTCAAAGGTGCTACGCGCCGCTGGATCGCGCTCGAAAACGCTCCGCATATCTTCTCGAATATCTCTAAACATTTTTATTCACTCGCTGTTTCAACTTGCCGTGATAGTCGGTGGTTAAACTCAAAATGCCCCGCAAAATATTAATTTCTTCCGCTTCCAAACGTGCCCGCGAATACAAACGACGCAATTTTTGCATCAATTTGGTTGGATGCTTGCCGTTCATAAATTCAATCTCAACTAGCGTTTTTTCCAGCTGCTGAAAATAACCTTCCACCATTTCTGCTGGTGCGGGGTTAATGGTTGGCGCACCACAATCGCCTTCGCCAATTGCCAAGCGTAATTCATAACTAACCAATTGCACCGCCGCCGCCAAATTCAATGATGAAAAATCTGGATTCACCGGAATGCGCACCATCAACTGACAGCGGGCCAACTCGTCATTGGTCAAGCCAGACATTTCCGTACCGAATAATAACGCGACCGGTTGCTGCGCGTGTTGCGCCAAAATCGGCATCGCCTCGCGTGGTGGCAACACCTCTTGCGAAATATCTCGCACCCGCGCCGACATGCCGACCACAAACACGACCCCACTCAGCGCCTCATCCAAAGAATTGCACACTACCGCATTGCGCAACACATCATCCGCACCCGCCGCCATCGCTTCCGCTTGAGGATCAGGGAAAAGACGCGGATTAATTAGCGTCAAATGAGTCAAGCCCATCGTTTTCATCGCCCGCGCCGCCGCCCCAATATTACCTGGATGAGAGGTGTGACTGAGCACGACTCGAACATTTACTAAAGGATTAGGTTTATTCAAAGGGCGTTTCCGACTAAAATGCGCAAAGTAATTTACTGTTCATTAAAAAGGTTTCGAATTATGCATCCCATGCTCAACATCGCGGTTAAGGCCGCACGCCGCGCCGGCAATATCATTCATCGCGCTTCTGACAACATCGATCACCTGCAAGTCGCCAAAAAACATCATGCCGATTATGTCAGCGAAGTCGATCGCGCGGCGGAACGTGCCATCATCGAAACCTTACTAGAGTCCTATCCAACACACGCAATTCTAGCAGAAGAGAGCGGCGCGCAAGGTGAGTCAGAATTCACGTGGATTATCGATCCTTTGGATGGAACCACCAATTTCTTGCACGGCATTCCGCAATATTCCGTTTCCATTGCGCTACAACACAACGGTCTGTTAACCCAAGCCGTGGTTTACGATCCGACTAAAAATGATTTATTCACCGCTACCCGCGGTCGCGGCGCTTTTCTAAATGACAAACGTATCCGTGTTAGTAAACGCGATCAATTAGCGGATTGTTTGATTGGCACCGGCTTCCCGTACAGTAAATTTGACCACATCGACGCTTACCTCGATATTTTCCGTGACATGATTCAAAAAACTGCCGGTCTGCGTCGCCCCGGTTCTGCCGCGCTGGATTTAGCGTATGTAGCTGCCGGACGCTTTGACGGTTTCTTTGAAACAGGTTTAAAACCGTGGGATATGGCGGCAGGTTGTTTGTTGATTGCTGAAGCGGGCGGTATGGTCGGCGACTTACAAGGCGATATTAACTTTTTAAAAAGCGGTCACGTTTGCGCCGGCAATCCAAAGGTGTACGAGCAATTGTTAAAAGTCATCGCGCCGCATTTAACGGATGCGTTGAAAAACTAAGCTTGCCTCGCGCTGCAGATAAATAGCAGGCTAACAGTTTCATCATGAAGGTTCAAAATCAACATGATCGATCTCGGTTTTCTGCAAGAACATAGCATTGAAACGCTACCGCAATTCTTAACCAGTCTCGCCATCGGTTTATTGATCGGACTGGAGCGGGAGCGCAATCCATCAGCCAAAGCGGGCTTACGCACCTTTGCGCTGGTGGCTATGTTTGGCACTTTGTGCGCTTTATTGGCTAGCCAAACCAATACACCTTGGATTTTACTCATTGGTTTAGCCGCGGTGGCCGCGATGATTATCGCCGCTTATCTAAACGCACCTTCGCAAGAAAGTGACCCCGGCACCACCACCGTCATCGCCTTATTAATCTGCTATGTTTTAGGTGCCATCATTTGGTACGACTACGCAAAACTGGCCGTCATGTTGGGCATCGGCATCACCGCCCTGCTCTATTTTAAATCTGAATTACGCGATCTTTCGCAAAAACTCACCCGCCGCGATTTAGTCGCTGTGCTTCAATTTTCTGTCTTAACTTTCATTATTTTACCCATTCTGCCCGATCAAAATATAGGGCCGTATGCCGCTTTCAACCCCTATCAAGCGTGGTTAATGGTGGTGCTGATTTCAGGCATTAGCCTCGCCGGTTACGCCGCCTTACGCATCGTCGGAACGCGCTACGGCGCCTTGTTACTAGGATTTTTAGGCGGCTTAGTTTCCAGCACCGCTACCACTTTAATTTATGCCAGACAAAGCAAACTTAATTCTGGCATCCAAAATCTCGCCTCGGCGGTAATTGTAATCGCCAGTTTAGTGGTCATTCTGCGCTTACTTTTGGTTAGCTATGTCGTTGCTTTCGGTAAGTTGAATGGCTTAACCATGGTACTCAGCAGCGGTTTTTTGGCAGGACTAGCCATTGCCATTTACCACTGGCGGCAAATGCGCCAAACCACCGAACTCTATGTGCCAGAAACCTCCAACCCAACCGAATTACATACCGCCTTTGGTTTCGGCTTGCTTTACGTCGTCGTGTTGCTTGGCGCCGCTTGGATGAAAGATATCGCCGGTAGCAAAGGACTTTACGCCGTGGCACTGATCTCCGGCCTGACCGATGTCGATGCCATCACTTTATCGAGCCTGCGCTTATTTAACCTCAAACAACTCACCGAACAGCAAACCATCATCGCCATCACCTTGGCTTATATATCCAATCTCAGCTTTAAATTTGGGATGGTCATTTTCCTAGGCGGTTGGTTACTGGCTAAACGGGTGGTGTTAGGATTTATCACCATCGCGACGGCCATGATCATCGCCTTGTTTGCGTTATAATCCGCGCCTTTTCCGCACCCCGAAATCATCATGGAAGCCGAACAACTCAACGCTCTTAGCAACAAAATTCAGGATTTGCGTACCCGAAATATAGAACTACGGAGGTATCTTTGACTACGATACCAAACAAGAACGCCTCGCTGAAGTCGTTGTTTTAGCAGAAGATCCAGCAGTTTGGCAAGATAGCAAACGCTCGCAAGAGTTAGGTCGCGAACGTAAAATGCTGGAAGGTATTGTGCTGAATATTCAGACCGTTGAACAATCGCTGAATGACAACGCCGAATTAATGGAAATGGCCTTGGCAGAAAATGACGACGAAAGTTTGCACGCTATCGTCGACGACATCGCGGTCACTGAAAAATTAGTTACTGACATGGAATTCCGTCGCATGTTTTCCGGCGAATTGGATGCCAATAATTGCTTCCTCGATATTCAAGCCGGTAGCGGTGGCACCGAAGCGCAAGATTGGGGTTCGATGTTGTTGCGCATGTATGTGCGCTACGCCGAACGCAAAGGTTTTCAAGTCGAAATTTTGGAACAGTCCGACGGTGAAGTTGCCGGCATCAAAGGCGCGTCGATTAAAATTTCTGGCGAATATGCTTACGGGCATTTGCGCACCGAAAGTGGCGTCCATCGCCTCGTGCGCAAGTCGCCATTCGATTCGGGCAATCGCCGCCACACCTCTTTTTCCAGCGTCTTTGTCTATCCAGAAGTAGATGATTCGATTGAAGTTGATATCAACCCTGCCGATTTGCGCGTCGATACTTATCGCGCATCGGGTGCCGGTGGTCAGCACATTAACAAGACCGATTCAGCGGTGCGGATTACCCATATTCCGACCAATATTGTGGTGCAATGTCAGAGCGATCGATCGCAACACCGCAACCGCGCCGAGGCGATGGCCATGTTGAAATCGCGTTTGTACGAAGCTGAATTGCGCAAGCGCCAATCAGAGCAACAAGCGTTGGAAGATTCCAAAACCGACATCGGTTGGGGTCATCAAATTCGCAGCTACGTTTTGGACCAATCGCGCATCAAAGATTTGCGTACCAATTATGAAGTAGGCAACACCCAAGGCGTGCTCGATGGCGACTTGGACGACTTTATTTCCGCCAGTTTGAAACAAGGCGTTTAACAAAAGAGAGATTGATGAATATGACCACTGAAACCACCACCCAGCCCGTTGAAGAAAATCAAATTATCGCCGAGCGTCGTTCCAAGCTAAAAGCGATTCGCGAACAAGGCATCGCATTTCCAAATGACTTTGCTCGCAACCATTTCGCCGGCAAATTACACGATGAATTTGGTCTGCTTGAAAATGAAGCATTAGAAGCGAAACAGATTAAGGTGCAAGTGGCTGGACGGATGCTGTTAAAGCGCGTGATGGGCAAAGCCAGTTTCGCCACTATTCAAGATATGAGCGGCCGCATTCAGTTATTCATCAGCAATAACGACACCGGCGAAGCAGCGCACAGCGCCTTCAAACATTATGATCTAGGCGATATTTTGGGCGTTAACGGCGTCTTGTTCAAAAC
>Ga0114977_10000399_pt1 | contig 29450 bp, 32 predicted proteins | sample S_130805_MF_Meta_FD_87026 | JGI IMG/M metagenome (GOLD analysis project Ga0114977, IMG submission 87026) | Freshwater microbial communities from Lake Simoncouche, Canada to study carbon cycling - S_130805_MF_MetaG | ecosystem: Environmental > Aquatic > Freshwater > Lake | place: Lake...
AAAGAATGGACAAAAAGTGCTGATGTGTGGACCAATCCGCATCGGTGGCGTCACCTACGGTATGCTGGAAGCAGCAGGTCCGGATAGTCCGCTTACTGTCTCCGTTGACTGGTCGGGGATCGCACAATTCATTCGGAGCAAGCCATGAAAAGCAATAGCGAGAAGCGCGGGTTTTACCGTGGAATCAACCGCGCTATCAGTCTGTTAGAGCAGGCCGGTTTCGTGAAAAGCTGCGGCGGCTGCAATGGCGAAGGCATGGTGAAGGATGAACCGTGCGAGGATTGCGCTGGATGGGGCGACAAGTCGGTGTCCATTTTACGTCGGATGCGCCATGAGGACGACTATGGGGTTCTGTCGGAAACCTGCCGCAACATGGCTGAGAACTTCTGCGACAATGACATTGGCACCGCCTGGAAGCTGTCCGTGGCTACGCAAGTCCTCCACGACTCCGATGCCGAGGCGGTCGTCGCGTGGATGTTTGCGAACCTGTCGGTCATCATCAAGGCCAACCCACATCTGACTGAGAGCGACCTTATCCACAAATGGAGCCAGATTTTCACGGAAACGATAGAGGCTGAAATCGAAGGCACCGAGAGCACTCGCGAAGTGTTTAAGTTCGGTACGACCGGGGAAGCCTAGCATGGATATGAACCGTAAAATCTTGGAAGAAGGCGTAGAGCCTACTGACCGAGGCACGAAGAACAAGCTGCCACACAAAGGTAAGCCGAGTCCGGTGGCACGCGGGACGATGACGCTGGAAAGGTGGCATCAAGAGGTCGAGCAGCATCATCGAGCCTTGCTGCTCTACGCGATGCAGCACCCGCATACGAACCCAAATCTGGGGCGCTCTAAGGCCGCTGTGGCGCGTGCGGTGGGCGTTTCGCAGACGGCGCTCAACATCTGGTGCAAGAAGTTCCTCTGGGAAGGACGCATCGAGGCTTACGTTGACTGCGAGTCGTCGGCGTTCGCAATCTATCGTAAGCTCTACATGCAGGACTATGGCCGGTCTGAGTTACCGCACGTTGCGGAACGCATGGTCATTCCGATTACTTGGAACGAGAAGGCGAACGCTACGCCGGACGCAACCAGCGCCGACGAAGTAATCACTATCGCCAAGGCGCACGCCGAGCAGGCGCTCAATATCGAGAAAGCGGCAGTTGCGGCCATCAATGAACGCCGACGCAAAGAACGCGAAAAGGTCGAAAGTTTCCGCTCGCTGGTGGATATGTCGCTGTTGGAAGCGGGTCGTTTGCTCAAAGAGCGACGGCTTGCACTCAGCGCGAAGGACATCAAGCCGCTGTTGGAAGCCCGTCAGGAACTAAGTTCCTGGTTGGCACAGCAAGACGACCGACAAATGGACCAGCGCATCGGCGTCGAATCGGCGCGTATGCGTCACGCTCGCGACACAAACGGCGACTTAGTGGAGGCGATGTGGCAGGACTTGGAAGAGATACGAACTATTTTGGGCACGCTACGGACGAAGCGGGATTCGCAGGAGGAGATGGTTCTGAATTCCTACTCGGACTTAAAGCGCCGAGCCGAGCAGGAGGAACCCTTGCCGACTGCATCCGAAGTGATCGACATAATCGAAAGCGAGTGACAAGTGACCGTGGCCGTCACTTAAAGCAATATTTGAAGGCCATTTCCGAGATAGCGCGACTCGCCAACGACGACGCGAAGAAGCCCCCTGCCGTGCCTAGTCGCGAACAAGAACTGCTAGAAGAAATCACACGACTTTCTACGTCTGCACCAGCGAGTACAGACCCATACGACAATATGGAAGGGCTGCTACGGGCGACCATTGACCTTGTTGAATCGGTACTGGTACTCACAAAGGATGGCACACAGCGCCACGCCCCGCACAAAAAGGTGCTCAAAGGCGTAATGAAGCAACTCGCTGATACCTTGCCATAATGCACGTTTTCTTGCATATTGCCGTAGCGGCGGGTTTAATATGCACGAAGACCATCTCGACTTCAAAGACAAGGTGCGGCGAATCCGGGTAACCGGCATTACTATTGAAGAATTGGCGGAACTCACAGGTGTCTCGTCGCGCACAGTTCGGCGATGGGCGCTAGGCGAGCATGTTCCTACCGACCGGAACCTAGCGAAAATCAACGCGCTGTATGCCGAGCGGATTATTTTTTACCGTCAGCGTTGACGTAGACCCACCACACGGGTAAATGAACCCCAGAGGCGCGCAGACGCCCAAAGGGGGAACCGATGTGGGAATTAGCCACAAATGAACTGCCATACATTAGGCAGCAAGTCCGTAGGTTCAAAGGTGCTGGCCTTTACGATGCCGAAGACCTTGTGAGCGAGGTCTGCCTTTTGTCGGCTCAATGGGCTGACCGTTATGATCCTTCACGCGGGACGCCGCGCCAGTTCCTCTATTGGGTCGTTCGCACGGCCATTCGCAATGCAAGCCGCAAGCACTCGCGCTGCGACTACAAGACCGTAGGCATGGAAGACTTCGACCACATGAGTGGCGAAGACTCTTACCGCGCTGCCGACACTAAACTGTGCGTCGAGTCGCTGCGTAAACATGCTGATGCCATTCAGCAGGCCGCGATTCAGACCATGCTCGATGAAGACGACGCCGAAGCCGTTGAAGCTAAGACCGGACTCACTCTCGCCAAGCGCAACTACCACATCTACAAACTCCGAGGTGCCCTGTGAAAATCGAAGATATGAACTTCCGTGAGAATCTTCCTTATACGGAGTGCTTTAAGCTCATGTGCGATGCTTGGGTGAAGAGGCACGGAAGCAAGAAGCACCTCGCCGACGACCTCAACCTTCCCGCACAGAAAATCAGCGATTTCTACAACGGTCGCCGGTTCGTGCCCTGGTGGATTTTCGCGCACATGATGCGTGGCCTAGAAGTGGAAATGCTCGTCGGCGGATTCGGCGTGACCATCCGTCCAGTGACTCGTAAGAAATACGACATTGATTGGCGCGTTGAAATGCCGGAGGACTTCTAAGATGGGCGTCAAGATTCAGCAGACCATCCTACGCAATATCATCCTATGCTTCTTCATGGATGGTTGCTTGGTCAGCGCCGCATGGTGCGAAGAGAACGATGGGATTCAGTTCATCCTCGCGATGCTTACCATCGTCCCGGTGTGGATGGCGCTCGATATGCTGCGCGCAGCGAACTGGTACGACGACAATATTAACTAGGCTCTTCTTCGGGTTTTGCCTTCGGCTTCTCAACCGGAGGCAAGACCTCGCGCTTTATGATGAGTGGAGTCGGCGAGGGCTGCTGAACAGCGGGACGCTCCACCACCTTATCGGGAGCAGCCGCCTTGGGTTTCGGAATGACTACCGGAGGCAGCAACCGAATGTCGCCAAGGCGGTAGCGCACTATTTCTTCTCAGGCGCGGGGACGGCGACCGGAGCAACAGGCGCGACAGGCTCAGCCGGGGCCACTGGAGGCACTACTTCCGCCGCCTTGACCTGCTCGACCAACTGCGCGGCAGCTTCCGAGGCGACCTTGGCTTCTTCGGCTACGGCTTGCGCCGCCTTGCCACCATCGGTATCGGGGTCGGTGTCTTTCTGAACCGGCGCGGACGCCGTGCAGGCAACGAGAAATAGTGCGAACAACATAATGACCTCTCAGCGGGGTGAAGTGGGTGGTAAGGTACGCGGATAGGCACGGTCGATAAGGGCGGAAAGTTCCGATAGCTTCTCATTTGTGGCGCGCAACTGTAGTTGTACGTCGTGGAGTTGCAGCCGAATCTCGCCGATTTCCTTACTGTAATCCGTGCCGAATGCTTCGTGGCCCCCGCCACCGAGCAGCAGTCCGCTCCCCAGCAGAATCACGCCAACCGGAATACTGATGGTTTGGTCTTTCCAACTTTTTTGTTCAGCAGCCGGTGGCATATATTCCTCTGAGGCAACTTGGCTTATTCGGTTTTAGATCGCAGCGCATCATTATTGTTGCAAGCGTGCTTTTCGGTCGGCCTTTCGCTTACGCCGACGTTCTCGACCCTGGCGAGAGGCCAATGCAATGTTGAGCGCCGCACGGATACCAAGGCCATCGAGGAGTTCTGCGATGCAGCCCCACGGCGGCGGTAGCAAATAAGCAGGAATGAGTGTGTCCAATGCCTTCACGATTTCATCGCGCACTTGCTTGTCGGAAAGTCCTTTTTCCTCCAAGTCGTGCATCAATTCTTCGACTTTATCCCAAGGCATAAAGTGCAACGACACGCTCACCTCTTGTCCGCATCCTAGCACCCATGATAATAAGGGTCGAACCTAGCGTGTCACAAGGAGGATTTCGTTATGCAAACCTCGCAAATCCAGCAAATGATCAAGAACTCTGAGCGGCACCTAGAGCTACTTATCGAAGCGTCTAAGCATATCAGAAATGATACGGAGCAGGACGTATATCAACTCATGGTTAGCGCACGCATCGCCGACAAGGTGCAGGAACTACGCGACCTCGCTAACGAACGGTGCCGAGAAATTGACGCCGAGGCCGCTGACATTCAGCGACAAATCCTAGACCTCAAGTCGATGATATGGGCGTTCACGTTACCGACGCCGACGACGGCTTATGGCATCGACCTGACGACGCTGGATAGTGCTACGGCGGCGCTAGTCCGTGCAGGGCATCTGCCGACGATTACGCAACTCGGTGGCAACATCGAGGACGCGGCGCAGTCTGAGGACTACGCGGTTTCGCTATCCTAGTTCGCCAACAGAAAATAAAGCGCACCCCGACCGCGAGAGAGAGGACAAAGGAGAAACCAATCGGGGCGCGCTACAGGGTGCTTAACGCGGCCTTCAAGTAGTCGGCCATAGCATGAGTCGTCCATGACTCGTAGCCGCTTGTGGCCTGCTGCTGACGCGCAGAATCGTCATTGACCAAATGCACGCACGCATCGACTAGACCATCATACGGCGCGAAGTGGGCGTACCCGTCAAAAGTTTTATCGCTAGCGCCGTTTCGCTCCGACACCACCGCGATGCGATTTGACCAGGCATACGAACAGCGCACGACCTCGAAAATCTGGTCGGGATAGTGGTGCATATTGAGCACTACTTTCGCGTGCGAGAGGTAGTCGTCGCGCTTCTGTCCGTACACGCCGAAGAGATGAGCGACCTCTAAGCCTTTGGCGCGTAGCTCATTCAGCACTGCTTCTCGTCGTGGATTCAGTGAACCATAGAACAGAACGTCGATAAGCGGTTCGTCGACTCGTATACGGGTCATTTCGAGCACATGACCCAATGGCACTAAGAGTGGTGCTTCTTTTGCGTCACTGCCTCGTACAGCCTCGATATTGCGCGAGGAATAGTCCCATAGCCTGCATGACCAGGATGCTGCTGCGAACCGTTCTACGAGGGCGCTGCCGGCTAACTGTTCTAGGTTGTAGAGAACGACTCCATGGTTCGCTGCCGTGCGGTGCAAAACAGTCGGCGAGATGAGGTGCCAACCGACCACGATATTGACCGCGTGTAGGTCAAAGTCATTCTGCCGCAGGGTAGCGTTGTGCCCTAACGCAGAGGCCGCGTAAAACAGCGTTTCCGCCACTTCACGAAGGCCATCTGCGTGGGGGTTGGTCTTCGGTCGTATGTGGACGACGTTGACGCGCAACTACTCGTCCAGGGAGGCGCGAGCCGCTGCCGAAGAGTCTTCCAACCACTGCGCTGCGGTGTCAACCAGATAGCAGAACGCCGACGACGCAAAGGCCGCGCCAACGACTTCCGTAGCCACCGCTACGTCGAACGGGTGACGACCCGCGATGTACTGCGGAAGGTGGGTCAACAGCCACGCGAGGTAGCCCGTGTGAAAGCCGGTGCAGTAGGGGCACGACAGGAGGCGCGTGAACCAAGTGAGTCCTTCCTCGTCTTTGCTGAACTGACGATTACGGAGCCAGCCCGAAAGCGGGGTCTTGTCGTTCATCAAGCCGAAGGCCAGACCGTAGGAAACGAGAAGGAGAAGAAAGAAATCCATCGTATGCCTCTACTTTTTCTTTGTGGTGGTGGACGCACGGCTGCTGCCACGCGCCTTTTTGGGTCGTTCGTCAATGGGAAGGATGCGACAGCAGGAGGTTTCCGCCGACGCCGCGAAGATAGCCACGGTATCGGGCACATCGTCCATGTTGCAGTCGAAGCCGAGATTCAACTGATACTGCTGATTGAGGGCCTCCTCGATCAACTGTACTTCTGCTGCAAGGGAGTCGTCAGGATAAACTCCCATTGAAATCATGTTTTTTACTTTGACGAAGCGAGAAATCGCCTCACCCAAGCCGATATGTACGGCTTTTTCAATTTGTTTCTCTGCTGCGCCCATAGAGCCTCCGGTGGAAACGTAATAACCTGCCATAGCCGGGCAACCGCCCGTGATTACTTTATCGCGCCACAAGGAGGCTTTATGTCGCTGGACAAAATCAAGGAACTCAAAGAACAACGCGCGAAGATTGACCCGGAATGGCGTGCCATCCAGGCCGAAGTGGACAAGCAAGTGCAGGAAACACTCGATGCCGCTGGTCTGGGCACGCTTATCGTGGAAGCGCGTCAGTTGATCGAGCAGCACCGCGTTCGTTTGCAGTCGCAGGCCGATAACCTCGCCGGTCAAATCGCCGCGCTGGAATCGGTCTTCGGTGCCGAAGAAGCCATCGAAGAAGTCGAAGTGGAAGAATGAAACTCGACAAGGCTGCATTGGAGCAGGCCCGTGACGAGGCTAAGGCAAGGCGTGACCGTCTTGCCGAGGCTATCGTCGGGATGAAGCCTGTTGATGCGGCTATTGTGCAGCGTGAGTTAGACCGAGCAATCGGCTACCACGCTGCGCTAGAAGCGACGTTCGACAAGCACTACCGTTTTCCGGTAGCGCCTGGGACTATCCTACATGGTATCGATGTGTCCCGGCTAGACTGGCAAACGAGGGCGATGGTGATGTCGAGGAATCTCGGTACTATCTACGCCATAGGTGGAAAGCCTGACCCGACTTAGTGGCAGAAAGTAAAAGGCCCACCCTGAGAAGGATGGGCCGATTACGCTGATGGACCGATGTTATGGAATGTCGGCGATGAACTGAGGCTGATACTGAATGAACCAGTTGCCGTTCGCATCGGCCACGCCGCGCGACAAGTAGCCAATACGGAAAACCGTTTCGCCACTTCCGCTCGGAGCCGTCAAGGTCGCCTGTCCAGCCGTCGTGCTCAGATATACAGGCTTCCCAATGTCAACAGAACCCGCTGGCACCGAAACAAACTTGACCGGCGTGAAGGCACCGGCCATTGTCGAAACGATACCGGCAGCACCATCGGAAACGCTACTGAAGTTGCTCAAAACGCCGTTGACCTTACGAATCGAAGCGGCAGAGCCACTCGCCGCGCTGGCAAGCACGAATTGTGCGTTGACTTGATCTGCAGTCGGGCTCTCCTTAAAGGCAATGAGCACGCCGTCAGTTTGCGACGAGCCTGTTCGGTTCGACATGAAGTAGCCCATTCCGTGCGTACCGCCCGCCGAGCCAGAGCCGAGGACAATGGCCCGGCGACCAGGACGAAGCTCGACATATTGCTGCGTATCGCTGCGACCAATCGAGATGATCCGATCACCAGCCGTACCGATGTTGATCGCCTGGTTGACCGCATCAGAACCGATAGAGATCGTCGTGGTTGACGAGTCAATCGTCACCGCGCCCACCGCGTTGACATCGAAGATGCCGCCAGCGTTGAGCGTCATCGCGCCGGTGCCGCTTTGCAGCGTGGAGGCCGAGGTAGTATTTGTGGAACCGAGGCTGATAGTCTTTACGCCAGCGCCCGTACCGAAGTTGAGCGTCTGGGCAACCGCACCCGTACCAACATCGACCTGTCGAGCGCCAGTCGAAGAGGCGATGGAGATCGTGCCTGTCTGCGTATCATTCCCGAGGTTGATAGTGCCGCCGATGTTGACGGACTTTGCGTGAAAGCCAGCACTTGCAGCGGCTATATTGATCGTTGTCGAGCGGGCGTCAATGATGTTACCCGCCTGCGTCGATTGACCAATATTAATGGTCTGACCAGTACCTGAAGTCGCAGATGACCAAGTACCAATAGATATGGTGCCAGGTGACCCGCCAGTGCTGCTTCCGATGCTAATGGCTCGCGCACCCGAAGAAGAACCAATTGAAATCGCGCCGGTGCCAGAGTCGTTACCGATGTTGATCAAGCCCGTGGAGGTATTCTGAATCGTGATGTTACCCGTCGTAGACGACGTTGAAATCACGATGCCGCCAGTTCCGGCTTGCAACGTAGAAGTCGAGGTAAGCGTCGTACTTCCGAGGGTCAGCGTCTTTGCTGCCGTTCCACCCGTCGCGATGTTTACGGTTCGGGCGCTCGTTGCGGAACCACCGACGATGCTAACGGTCCCCGTGCCCGCATCGTTAGCGATGTCAATTGTGCCGGTTGAACTGCTAGTGAGCGCGATAGGGCCTGACGTACCGTTAACCGATAACGTAATGCCGCCCGTGCCAGCGTTGAGCGTGAGGATCCCCGAATTCGTCGCGTGGCCAAGCGTTATTGCCCTGCTGCCTGCCGACGACGTCCCGATGGACACGCCGCCTGTACCGGACTGCAATGACAGCGTACTGATGCCGGTGGTCCCACCGATTTGGGTTGAACGGTTCGCTGCACCGCCGCCAATTTTAATCAGGCCAGTTCCATCATCCGTGCCGATGCTGATCGTACCAGCAGTAGCGTTGGTCGAGATGAGAACGCCGCCAGAACCGGCATTGACGGTAAACGCCGAAGTGTTTGTCGCGTTGCCGAGGGTGATTAAGCGGTTTCCAGCCGTACCGATGCTAATCGCACCCGTGGCAGATACGTTACCGATACCAATCGCGCTACCCGTCGAGTTGACCGACGCCGCGCCACTCGGCGAAATCGCCACGCTTGTCGGCGAGAGGACGATATCATCAGCCGCGTCAATCGACCGTTGTTGGCCGCGAAGCGGGCTTGCAATATCCTTTTCGAGCAAAATGATGTTGTTTGTCTGCGTAGCCATAGCGATTTACCTCTGTGGAGGTTGAAATTAGTCGGACAAAAGGCGCGAATAAATCAGGAGAGCAGGGCGACCCGGTGACTCAAAGGAGACAACCGGGCCACCCGTAAACCGCACTAGGCCGGGATCTGAGCGATGAACTGCGGCTGGAAGGCGATAAGCGCGCTCAATTGCGAGCTAATGTCTTCCGCCAGGTAACCGACCTGGACAACCGCGTTACCACCACCATTCGGGGCCGAGAGCGTCACCGCGCCAGCCGTCGAAGCGGAGAGGTAGACCGGAGCGCCAGCCGTACCCGACTGCGACGATTCCAACTCGACCGGAGCGAACCCAGCGACGGACACGAAGCCCGAAGCATTGCTCGACAGCGTATCGCGGCAGATGCCGAAGGCGCGACGGTAAGCCGGGGTCACCGCGTCGTCCGCGAGGGCCTTGACGACCTTCTTGGTGCCGCTCGCGAGGCAAACTACGCTGCCACCGGCAATCGCTTCGCCAGCAACGCAGGCGACGCCAACGCGGAGGACCGTGAGTTCATCGAGGCTGATATCGCCAGCCACGGTGAGGTTACCACCGACCGCGAGGTTACCGTCGATATTCGCGTTCGCGTCAACGTCGAGCGCCGTGCCTGGACCCGTGATGTGCGCCGAAGCCATCGAGGCCGCGCCGACCACATCGAGAGCACCACCAACGTCCATATCGGCCACGGTGCTCATGGAGTTAGCAGCCACCGCACCCGAGAACGACGCGGAAGAACCGCTCATCGCGCCCGTGAACGAAGAGGTGCTGGTCACCGCGAGGGTGCCGCCGACCGAGGCGTTGTTGGTGATCGAGGCAGAAGCCAAGGTCGCCGCGCCCGACTGGAGGGTGCCCGTGACGACGAGGTTTCCACCAATGTCCGCGTTGCCGCTGATGTCCGCAGAAGCCGACGCCATTTCGCCAACGAACGAGGCAGAAGCCGCGTCGAGAGCGCCGCTGAACGAGGCAGAGCTTCCATTCATCGCGCCAGTGAAGTGCGACAGGCCAGTAACCGAGAGGTCGCCGCTGACCAGAGCGTTCGCACTGACCGTCAACGAGGCGAGGGTCGCCGCGCCAGAGGCAAGCGTGCCCGTGATGTCGGCGTTACCGCCCACATCGAGAGCACCCGAGATATCGGCAGACGACAGCGTAGCCGCACCCGCAGAGAGTGCGCCGCTGAACGAAGCGGACGAACCCGAGAGAGCGCCGGTAAGCGAGGTCGCACCGAGAACATCGAGGTCAGCCTGAGCGGTCACATCACCCGAGAAGTGGACATCGCCACCACCCGACTGCGTGAACGTACCGGCCACGCTGGTATTTCCACCGAAAGCGGCGGTGTTGCTGGTGGACAGCGGAGCCGCAAACGAGATGGAGGAAGCAGCGTTCGACTGCGTGATGTTGTTAGCGAACGACGCAGCGCCGCCCACATCGAGGGTCGAGGACAGGTCGAGGCTGTTGGAGAGGATGCCGCCGTTCGCGGTAACTTCCAGAGCTTCGGTGCCGCTGATGAGGACGTTAGCGCCATCGGCAGTCGCGATTTCCGGGCCGTTGTCGTAGGCTTGCTGCAACGTGATCGCGCCGGCAGGCGTAATCGCGTCGAACTGCATCGAGGCGGCGCTGTAACCATAGCCGAGCGAGAACGAAGTCCCATTGGCGTCGGCGCGGAGCACCTTGATTTCGACGTTCGCAGTCTTGCAGTTCGCAGGAGCGGTTTCGCTGACGAGGTTCGCGCTGTCCACGATACCGGCGAGAACGCCGCTACCATTGGTGACCTGAATGTAGTTCGCGCCAACCGCGCCAACCTGGAACAGACCGTTGTTGGTCGGCTGCGCCAAACCGTACACGGAGATAACGTCGCCCACCGCAATGTCGCCGCTGGGGTCCGCAGACAGGATAAAGCGTTCCAGTGCGCCATCGACCGAGCTAACGGTGTATTCCGCGCTGTGGGCCTTGACGACGTACACGCCACCAGCGGTCTGGTAGCCAACCGCTGGGTTGGTCAGAGTGTAGTTCTGAATGATAAAACGGTCGGCCAACGTCAGTTCGCTGTTGGTCGAGGTCGTCTTACCATTCACCGTCAGATCGCCCTGGATAACAACGTCATCCGAGAAGCTGGCACCGACCGCCGTGAACGCACCGGACACATCGAGCGTGCTGGACAGAACCACTGCGCCAGAGGCCGAGATCGCAGCAGCGGTCATCGCGCCCTGGAAGGTGGACTGTCCAGCAACATCGAGGTCGCCCGACATATCGAGGTCATGGAGGTTCGACAGCGAGGTAACGTGCAGGGTATCCGAAGCAACGTCGCCCGTCGCAACGAGCGAGGCGGCGCTGATGTCGGTCGCGCTGACAGCGTGCAGGGTCGAAGCAAGGTCAACCGACAGCGTGCCAGAGATGCTGACGTTGCCCGACGCGGAAATGTCAGCCGCGCTGAGGTCGTCAGCCGTGATCGCACCGGCGAACGACGAAGCACCGGCAACGTCGAGGTCACCGCTGAGGTCCATGTTAGCCGCGTTCACATCGGCGAGGGTAGAAATGCCGGTCACGTTCAACGTGCCGCCGAAGCTACCGTTACCCGACGCAGACAACGACTGAGCGGTGATGCCATCCGCTTGCAGAGCGTGCAGTTCCGAAGCGCCAGAAACCGACAACGAACCCGCGCTGAGAGCGTTGGTCACGGCGGCAGACGCCAAGGTAGAAGCGCCAGCGGTCAAGCCAGCGAGAACCGACGCACCGCTGACGTTGAGGGTGCTGCTCAGGGTCGCCGCGCCGGTCACGCCGAGGGTCGTTCCAACAGAAACGAGGCCGCTGGTCGTGAGCGAAGCCGCGTCAATCCCGTCAGCGGTCAGGGCGTGAATGACCGACGCGCCGGAAACTGCCAAAGAACCACCGCTCACCGCACCAGAAGCGGTCAGCGTAGCGGAAGAAAGATCGGTAAGACCAGAAAGGTTGCCGGTAAGTTCAGCGTTGTTGCCCGAAGAGACGCGACTCGGCATCCCTTGGTTGAGTTGAAGAAGTGAGCCGATCGCTGGCATGTTGACTCCCGAGAGTGTTGAACGTAAAGCGTGATTTTCGTCCGCTGTACTCGCGGGATATACGGCTAGGCTATTTTACTGCGCCCTAGTCCTTCCGCAGTTGTAGTTGACCCTTAAGAGTCTGATAGGCGTTCCAGAACTTCGCGTCACCACTGGAGGGCCAAGAGGCTTCCAATTGTGACAAACGGTCAGCCTCAATCACGAAGCGCCACTTGACTTTTCGGCCTTCGCGCAACACTTCTTCGATGATGCACCCGTTGGAGAGTAGGTGTGCCGCAAAGGATATTTCTGATGTGATGTAGTTTCGTTGCATTTTACACCGGGATTTGAATAGGCATATCGCTGAACAACAGTACGACCTGACAGGTAGTTTTCACACCATCAGCATCTAGAATCATGCCGACCTGACAAACAACCGTTCCACCCGCAGACGGAATAATGTGCGTTGCCAGCCCGTTCGTGGTCGATAAGAACGCAGGGCTACCGTTTGCAGACGATGGAGGTGGTGACAAGAAGCGCACTGGAACTTGCGTACCCGCGACGACGTAGCACTTCACGGGTGCGTTTGCGGCAGCTGCTTCGTAGGCGACGAGTCGTGCAAAGTAGCGAGGAGGCGTCAGGGAGGAATTGCCATTCGCGAGTCGGACTTTACCATCGTTCGTAAAGCACAGAATATCGCCTGCTTGAACCGCGTCGATGGTCGTGTACGTCGCGGTCGTTGGGATACCTCCACCACCGCCGCCTCCTCCACCACCGCCGCCTCCTCCGCTACCAATCCCAGTCAGCGAGCCTTCACGGCGAACAACACGGACTTCGGTGTGATGTGGCGTGAACATTCCGCCACCGTGGTAGGTCGGAACGCCGATAACCATGAACTGTTCATTGGTTAGCGTGTCGAGGAAGATGTCGTTTTCACGCGGCGACCATGAAGTATAGTCCATGTAGAAGCGTGTTTCTTCGGTCTGAGCGACACCCTGTTCGTACTTACCCGGCCACTTGGCGAGGCCACGGTCCATTCGCATCGGCCATGAACTCGCCACGGCACCAGTAACGGTCTGAATCGCAGACCCATCCGTACCGACTGCTGCGACCGAGAGCGTAGCACCGGCCAATCCCGTGGTCGTAAAAGCCACCGACGAGTTGAGCGACTGAAAGATTTTGCGCGTGGTTAGAACATCGGGACCGGCGAACGTCAGTGTTTCCGAGTCGGATAGACCCGCGACAATGCCATAGACCGTTACGGTTCCACCCGAGCCACCTTCGGAACGAACCTCGATACAGCACGCCTTAGCCGGTTGACGCGACGGCGCGTAGCTCGCAGCAGCGATAGCCACTGGGTCGAGAACGTAGTCAGAAAGTCGATAGACCGTGATTCTACGGTCGGCCATCATGGTAATCGACATTATCCACCTGTCGGGTAGGAGTAGGCCGCGCCACCAAGGTCCACAAACCGGACCCAAACACGCAGCGTGATTTTACAGTATCCACGGCGATATTCAACCTGCTCGACCGTAGCACGCTCATCCGTCCAGGTGAACTCGTCGTCACTGAGCAGAACGGTATCGCCTCGACGCAACTGGAAGAACGCAACCGGCAAGCACTCGTATTCAACAAGGTAGGACGGAAGAGCCTTGTGCAAAACCATCCAGTCGATGACGTAGTTAGCCGTCGCCTCGTCTTGGATATACGGCGATTCCATCACATCGTAGTCACGACGCCCGATATTGTCCTCGCTGTATTCACAAAGCCCCGAGTTCGTCCGGTCGCGAATGACGACATTTTCGTAGGTGTCATTAAGCGGGTCGTACTGGTATTTGAGTGTGAACCGGTTGTAGACCTCAGACAGCGGCGAGGTCGAGACAAGCGATAGCCGGTCGAGCAATGGTGCTGTGCCAGCTACTAGCTTCGCAACGGGCATCGAACGATAGTCTGTCACTATCGGACCATACGCACCTTCTTCCCACACCATTGAAATCATCGGGTAGGACGCGCAGATTCCGTTTTCGATCATATCCAAGGCGTTCGCAGCAGAACCGGAGTCTGACCCATTGATAAGCACGCCCGGAGGCCCAAGTGCTGCGGAAATCTTCGCGTCGGCTTCCGCAAACAGTCGAGGATGCGAACCTTGCGTGCCGATGGACGAGAAGTTGGCGAGAATGTCGCGTATAACGCCAATGACGGTCAGGTTATCGCCGTTCGCACGCGAGCAGGAAACGTGAACTACGTCGTTCTCATTCCAAGTGATAGCAGAAGTGCGATACCTGGCGGTGCCCGAACCGTCGTCGTAAAGCTCGCGGTAGGTGCCTGTGTCGGTGTTGAATGCCACGGCACTATAAACTGTTCCCGTGCCGTCTATGGCCTCGACCATGCTCCACGGGTAGTCTGTACTACCTGATGCCTTCGTGATGCCGTTGACCCGCACCTCGTCCACTTGCCAGCCATTCCCAAGGGCGAAGACGAAGGTGTTGTTGCTGGTCGCGCTGACGATGATGCTGACGTAGCGAGTCACGCGCAACGCGGGAATGTTGACGAAGGTGTTGTAGACGAGCGGCATCCGTTGGCCGATGGCGCTGGGGTGCGGGTTCGCGAACCGGATACCATCCGAGTCCACAACCTGCGGAGGCATCCACGTTTGACAGATTTCACGCGGGTCTACGACTTCAAACTCGACAATCTCGTATCCGCGATAGATGCGATCGGTCGAGGTCGTGTCCGGGCCGGGGTAGCGGCCACCGAACGACAACCCGTTGATCACACCACGACAGACCACCACGCGGTCGTCGTAGTCGGAGGGAGTGCCATCTTGATTACGCCACACCAGCGAGACTTCGGCGATGCCCGTAGGCAATAGCCCGTTCGCTAGCAGCTTCGGAATGTCGATGTTGGCCAGCGGGTGAATACTGAACGCAAAGGAGCGCGCTTGCGAAGCCGCATCTCCGAGCGAGTAACTGGCGTTGATTGGCGGTTCTTCGATGATACCTGCCGACGCCGAGCGATCTTCGGTGCCCGATACGATGGTCAGCGGTTCCGACGCCATGCGAAACCGAGCGCCGCGCGTCTGCGCGCCGAGCACAACATCGACGACCATAATAGCTTCGGCATAGGTCAGCGCATTCGGCCCCGTCATCCAGAAAGATGAAGGGACGCGAGCCGTCCGCTGAATCGGGTCGGTCAGCGCCCACTGGCGAAACGGCGCGGCGAGGACAACCGCACTCATTATTTCTCCTCAACGAACTGAAGGCTAAGGTCGCCAGCGGTTCGCATGATACCAAAGGAGTCGCGATACCAACCAGCCTGATCGAGACTCGCACCAGATTTCACGCGACCGAGCATAAGGGTTTCCGGCGTCTGGTCGGCATTGAGCACCAACGCGCACGCCTTTCCTTCGTAGCCGATTTGGCGCATCATGTTGCGGAACTTCTCGCGCCAGCGTTCTGCATCGCCGACGACGCGGCCTTCGATGGTTCGCTGCGACGGCCCTTCTTGGAATGCCCACGCAATGCCGGACTTTGTGCGATACGAGGTCACATTGGGCTGCTCGTTGTCGGTATGCGCCCAATCCATTGGAACGTCTACGTCTATCGAAACGCCTGCAACGATAGTCCCAAGCTGATGATAACCTTCCGCCGTATCGATGTCGGCGAGACGGATTCGCATGTAGGTTTCTGCGCCAGAAGTCGCTGAATATTTCAGCACACCGAACGACGTAAAAATGATGAACTGATTTCCGACGTTGACCAATTGAGAGGAAAGCGTAGTTGTTTCGCCGTCAAAGTGAACGCGGTTAGTCAACGGGTGACGGGTAATCTTGAAGGTCTTTCCCGCCGCCGAACCGCTGGTCATGCGAACGTAGCAGCCGACCAACTCGCCAGTCGTAAACTTGAACGAGCTACCGGAAATCTCCATCGCATTTCCGGTGAGCCCGCTTACTGTCAGTGGGGTCGCACCTGTTCCGTAAGCCGTAAAGTCTACGGTCTGAGTAGCAGAAGGCGACGAGAAAGCGGCGTTGTTATCATAATCCACCAGCGCGTAGCGATTATTACAGCCGAATAGCGCGATGGCGTTGTGGATAAAGCGGTCTACCGAGTCGCCGATGTAGAGAACGACTTGTCCCGTAGTGGCTATATCATTCGTTCGCCATGCAATACGCGGCGAGTCAACAAGGACGGCTTCTTTGGGATACGAATAGGCGAGCGTTCCATTCCATTCGTCGCCTTCTGTCCCGTACATTCCTGACCACGAAACATAGAGTCCTTGCTCCAAGTATTGCGGTGCAGGCGAACAGGGTTGGCCGAACAACAGATTAGCGGCATCTGTAATTGTACCAGCATACGCCATATTGGCTGCTGTTCGATTGAGTGCGGTTCCATCCATCGTGCATTGAAAGTCGCGCCACCAGCTTGTTTGTGCTCCAGCGACAGCAATCGTCTGAATTCCAAATCGAAGATATGACGTATATCCAGCGCCTAACGGTATTCTCGTCAAGTTTGCAGCAGTGCTCTGACTCCACTGACCTGTAGATGTATCAAGAACCTCTAGGCGACAGTTTGTTCCGCCAGCGCCGATATAAAGTCGCATTACATGAAATGCGCCACTCGACCCTGTATTGATTGTCAGTCCAGTCACAGAACTGATCGTGGATGCCGATACATCGTCAATTATGTTGACTGCGTTGCTGCTAATTCCTGCGGTCACTTGGTAGTAATAACCACCCGCCGCATCAGCGATTCGTATGGTTACAGCATGATTACGACTTCCGCCTGATGTTGTATCCAGCCTGACCGTCCAGGCCCAAACACCACCGGACGTATACCAGGTTCCTGGGGTTGTATCAGCGTGAGCAAAATATGATGTAGATCCAACCGTAGATGCTGATGCCTGCATACCGCTTGCCGTATAGGCCATTGCGCCCGTACCAGCCAGCGTTCTAGTCCATGCTGTTCCAGCACCATCCTGTGGCTGATTATGGCTATAATACCAAGCCAAATCCCACATTGTATTTGTCATCGCGGTTGGATTTTGCGATGGCCCAAACTGGCCTAAGCTGCGAAGTGTCCAGTCACCAAAGTACCATCCGAACGGGTCTTGACCAGATGCACCCGTGGATTCTGCCTTGCGTGCGCTGTAGACGAACCAGGTATTTCCAGCCCATACCATCTTGGCTCGACACGCAAGAAAGTCCATACCGTCATAGCCATTGATTGATGTAGCTGTCAAAAACGACCAAGATGCGCTTTCGCTGCCATAAGTAGCCACATTCGCGCGACCCATCATCCAACCGTCAGACGCGGCAGTAGCGCGATCAGACCACAGCGCCATGGCATAGACATAAGATTCATTGCTTGCAAGTAAGATGGTCTGAATTGTCTGAGTAACGGCTATCCAGTTTTGACCACTCACAATAGCCCAGCCATTTGTTCCGTATGCGCTACCAATGGCTAAATATGGAGTTACGCTAGGGCTTATATACCCAAGAACACCAATAGCAAAAGAACCAGTATCGCCAATTCCTGCGATATCGAATGGAACATAATCATCAGTTGTTCCAGTTATAGCGCGTAGCGATAACGAGCTTCCAGACGTTGATTCTTCCCAAGTGTCACCACGATCTCTTGATACAAAGGTACGGAGCACGGCTTGATAAACTCCAGCGACAAGCGCCGCTGGCTCTGTAAAAGCAAGCCTGACATAATCACCAGATGATGCTGCCTTGATATGTGCCTTTACGCCTTGCGCTATCGTAGTGCCGTTGAACCGAAGCAAAATATCACGGCTAATAAGCCTCCAACTTGAACCCGTCGTAGGGTCTGTCGATGCGTAAACATCGAAGTCGTTAGCCGACGCATTTCGAACGATCATCAGACAGGTTCCGTCATATAGCGCAACCAGCGCGATACCGGCATTATCTGTCGCGTGTGTCGCTTGACGCAACGTGACCGTATACGCGCTTGTCCATACGTCGAATCGGTCGGTATCCACTTTGCGGTAGTAGAAAACTACAGAGGTACTAGAACCTGATGCGCCGCAAACGAAAAGACGCCGCGACGACGCATGAAACATGGTGCTGTTATTGCTCGACCACGGACTAACAGCCAGTGGAACGTGTGTGCCCCACCAATTCCGAATATCATCCTTGCCCTTGAGCGAATCTCCTGTACGCGCCCAAACCCATTCTGCCGTATTTGTTCCACCAGCACGGACGATACCATAGTCGTAGCTCGTACCAGCATTGCTCGTAATCGAGTCACCTGACTGAATTGGAATTAGTTGACCCATAGAGTCCGATGTCGTCAGGCCAGGATAAGCCCCGGCCTGCGACGACGCGCTGTAAACCTCTGGCGTAAACGGGTCAGGTACAACGAAGAACGCTTCGGGTTTGCCTGCACATGACGACATTGGCTACCTCGACCACGGGTTGTAATCGCCCCGGCTGAAACCTACCTGCACACCCGCCGCTTTGCGAATGCGCTTCCCCATACCTGTAGCACGCCCGAGCGATTCTGCCTTGAGTTGCACGGCTTCCAGCAAGCGGCCTTCCGCGATAACGGCGACCTCAAACTGGCCTCCACCACCTCCGTAGCCACCGCCGTAGTTCTGGGCTGCACCAGCCGGTGCCGGGGCCGTAGCGCCGCTCAGACGCTTCGCGTTGCGGTCTGCTGGAATAACCGCCTCGCCCTGGTGGAGCGTAGCGCGCATCGTGGCAGGAACGTAGTCCATGCCCGAGTAGGCGGCAGGACCACCCGTATCAAAACCAAAGAACTCAGCAGCCGCTTTTCCGATAGCGCCACCGATGCCTTTGAGTGCCTCCCAGATAGCAGAAACGACCGCTTTCGCTAACTCAAACGCAATGCCGGGAAGGGCAGGAATCAGGTCGACGAGGATGGCCTCGACCAGAGCCGTAGCGATGATCGGCAATGCCTGAATCAGCGCGATAGCGACCTTCGGCACGCCGTCGATAATCGCATTGATGATGGGTCCGATGTTCGCCGCGAACGCCATAGCGATACCCGGCAGAGCGTCGGCGACTGCCGTGAACACCGCAGGCAATCCAGCCGCAAGCGAGGACAGCACAGGCCCAACTGCTGCGACGAAGACCTCGGTGATTCTCAGCGCGTTGTCTACCAAACCCTGAACGAACGCCGTCGCCGTATCCGCTGGGTTGACTGACGCCTGAGCACGACGAGCCGCTGCTTCTGGGTCGAAGCCTGCTTCGCGAGCACGCTGGTCGGCGTCTTGGATAGCTGCCTTTTGCTGGTCCATAATGGACGAGACAGCATTCTGAATCGTTCCGAGAATATCGAGCGAGAAGCCACTTATCTTCTCGACCACCGACATCACGCCAGCGTAGGTATTCTTGATCGCGTTGATCGAGCCAGCAAGGCCGACAACGAACATGTCTAGGAGCTTTGCGGCCTCTTTGTTGGACTTGAATATCTTCGTCCAAAGAAGGTGATACGCCATGCCGAGAATCTTGGCGTTGCCGAAGATGCTCATCATCGCGAGATGCGCCTTCATAATGCCTTCTTTACTGGCATTTTCTTGTATCTGGTCGATCTTGCCTTGATTTTCTTTCGTCAACTTGAGTCTATAATCAGCCAAGTCCTTGTCGCTAAGCTGCTTATCGGCATTAGCATCCTGATATTTTGCAACTCCATCATCCAGAATCTTAGAAATTTCGCTCTCGGCACCCGTCTCCTCGGCTACGCGAGCCATTTTCATGGCCCCAAATATCGTTGCAGGACCGATGCCGCCGCCTGCCATCGAGTCAATAAGTTCCTTAGACGATGCAGCAGCTAGTTCTGAAAGTCGCTTTGAAACGTCCGACTGTACTTCCACAATGGCTTCGGCGTGCTTCTTCGTTTCTGCCAAGTCCTGAGCGTTGTGCTTTGCCTTTGAGGCGGCGAGTGCTGCTGCGCGCTTTTCTTCTATGCCCTTGATAACGATAGTTTGGCCTTCGTTTTCATTGACCAGTTCGTTATAATGAGCGTTGATCTCTTGCAGTTCTTGTTCGTGAGCGTTCTCGCGAATCTGTTGCTCAGTCGCCGTCGCTAAGAACAGTTCTTGCTGCTCTTTTTTTAGATAGTCGCTTCCATCTTTCATCGCCTTGATGGCGTAGGTAGCGCGCAGCTTTGCCGCCGATTCTTGTTTGCGCTGCTCGCCCATTTTGGCGGCGTCATAAACTTTATTATTGGCTTCGATTTGTGCATCGATTCGATCAGCCTGAATCTGACCTTCGGTTAGCGAAGCCTCAACGAGATCCCGCTTGACCTGCGCGTATCGTTTTTCGGCCTCGTCAATGAGCCGCTGCATCGAGTCAGCAGCTTCATTATTCGCCTTAGTAAGCTGCTCATTTGCCCTAGCTGCCGCCGCAGCAGCAGAGCCGAATCTACCCATCGCGCCAGCGCCCTTGTCGGCCTCTTCACGAATGTCGCCCTCGGCTTTCAATGCCTCATTTTTTGTCTTCGATATTTGCGCCTGCTTGGTTTTCAGCGCCTTTTGCAACGAGTCCAGCAATGCCGACGCTTCTTCCAGTGTGGATACCGACTCACCTGTGGACGCCGCAATAGCAGAGCCAGCCGTCTCCGACGTTTCCTTGGCATTCTTAAAGCTGCCAGAAACCAGAACCGTATGTCGCTTCACAGCCTCAGACAGAGGACCGATACGCCCATTGAGTGCGTCGGCTTCCTGGCGTATCGCGACGTAAGCAGCCTTCAATTCGTCATAGGATGCTGCGTTGAAGTTTTCTTCGGTGAGCGCCGCCGTCGTCCGAAGTTGACCCTGCGAGACAATGAGTTTGCCCTGTTCAAGCAGCAGCTTGGCAGAGGCGTCTTCAAGGTGTATCAGCGTTTCAATTTCTTTTTTGCGAGACTCGCTGATAGCACCGCCACTGTTTCGCTCGGCAAAAGCACGATCCTGTGCAGCGGTAAGCAGCGATTTTATGCGGTCGAGTTCTTCTTGCGCCGCCGCGTCATCCAGATTCTTCTGACGCTGCTGTGCCAGCGTAAGCCGCTCGGTAGCGAGTTCTGCTTCTGCGGATGTGGCGATATAGGCCGAGAGAGCGACGACTGCGCTAATGGCAAATGTTGCGATACCTCCAAATCCGCTGGCCGCTGCCTTGCTTAGAATCTCAAAGGTGGTCAGACCCTTGTTGGCGAGCAAGATTTTGTCGTAGAGTTCGACAAACTTGATAGCGGCCTGAGCGATATAGGCATTGAACTGTACGATTTTCGCGGTTGAGAATACGATAACTAGCAACTCGGCGAGGTTATCGACAAATGGGATCATTCTCGCGACCGCATCACCAGCATTTATGATTCCGCCTCCCAGGCGAAATGCTGCCGCAGTTAGTTCCATAAACATTGGAGCAAGCGAAATAATCTGAGCGGTTACCCGAGAAAATCCATCTACCATAGCAATAGCCATAGTGACGATTTGGGTGCGGTTTTCCCTGATGTAGTCAGTCAGATTAGCGAGTGCGACACCAACGCTTCCAGAGATGGAGTCAGAAGCAAGGCCAAATGCCGAAATGATGGAGTCGGTTACCGAAGAAACCTCCACAATGAGGTTTTTCAGCGGTTCAGCAAAGGCAAAGTAGATCGAGTAGCCAATGTCTGCGAGTTTTGCGACCATCAAGCGGAACTGGTCGGCCACGTTGTTCATCATCTCGGCGGCTGTCTTTCCAGCCAAACCATCCGCAATAGCCCCGTTCATTCTTGTTACGAGGTTATCAAAAGACTTACCAGTTTCCCCAGCCTGCTTCTGAGCTTCCGCAAGCGCGACGACATTTGCACCTGTGGTCTGACCGAAAATCACCATCGCGTCATCGACGCCAATTCCAGCGTCAGCAACGACCTTTAGAATGTCGCCGAACTTCTTGGTCGTTGGGTTGATGCTCTCTTGCGTAAGTCCATAGGATTTAAGAACTCTATCGGCTTCGCTCGTCGTATTTGCGGCACTGTTCATCATCTGCCGAAATACTGTACCTGCCTTGCTGCCCCTCAAGCCCAAGTCGGCGAAAAGCATAAGGGCGGCGGTTGTCTCTTGGAGCGACATATTAAAGCCAGCGCCGACCGTGCCTGCGTAGCGCATCGACACCGATAGGTCGCTCATCCCGAGCTTAGAGTCGTTCAGCGCGAATGCGAATATGTCGGCTAAGTTCGCAGCCTCTTCTGACTTCAAGTTGAACTGCGACATCGCATCCGACATAATCGAAGTGCTAAGTGACAGGTCAGAACCCGACGCAGCAGCAAGCTTGATCGCGGAACTGGTCGCCGCAATATTCTCCTCGGCATCCATACCGGCCTGAGCGAAGTTCAACATCGCGTCAGCGGCTTCCTGTGCCGAGAACTTGCTTTGCGTTCCAAACTCTCGCGCCGCATCGGTCAACGCAGAGAGCGTTCCAGTGCCACCACCACTAAGCACCGATACGGTATTGATGGTCGATTCAAACTTAGCGCCAAGAACAGTGATAGCCGTCCCAATGGATGCAATAGCGATAGTAGTCGCCTTAAACGCAGTCTGGATAGAAGAGGCTACCTGTTCGCCAGCAGAACCCAAGCTTTTGATTACGTCGGTCTGAGCATCTTTCTGCTGTTTGGCTAATTTAATCGCTTCCGTATCAGCATTCTTTCGTGCCGCTCGCTCTTGCTTGATAGCGGCAATAGCCACGGACGCCGTGTTCGTGACCTCTTTCCGTTTCTCCTCTTCGGCTTTCTTGACCGTATCGACTGTCTGGTTTACCGCCTGACGCTTCTCCTGCTCCGTCTTTTGCGCGATAGCAGACTCTTCCTGCATCTTCTTTGCAAAGAAGGCAGATGCTTCCTCGGCTTTCTTCTTACGCTGTGCAAGGTCGCCATCATAGACTGGCGATGTTCCACCCGTCATCGGCTGGAAACGAGCAGGTGCCGCAGCAGCCGCAGCCGGTGCTGCAACGGTAGGCGATTGGATCTTAGCGAGAGCAGCCGCTAGTGATTCAGCCTCACTCGCCATGCGCTTGAAGTTCGCGATAGACGAGTCGGCCATCTTGGCGACAGCGGATTCAACACCTTTGATCGTGGAAATAGACGTTTCAATCGCAGACTGAAACTGCTTGTCGTCCACAACCAGGTCGAAGATCAAATCGCCAAGAGTCTTGTCAGCCATCGTGGCCCCCGTATACTAGGGGCAGTGTATCGTGTTTTCGGGGTTTTGCGTCCTACCCCGACTTGATACCTATGCCTGCGCCTGACAAGGCACGCAGAAGCCCCTTGTCTTTATCCTCTGGCGTCTTCTGGTCGCTCATGTTGAATACGCGGTGGTTCTTGCCCGTGCTCTGCCTTTTACGGGCCTGTGGCTTACCACCCGATACAGAGTGCCCCGACCATTCAGCGCCGCCAATAGTGCCCACTACGGGGCCGAGAAGGGCATTCAGCATCGCAGCGCGTGACCGGAGGATACAACGCGCCATGACGCCAATCTGGTTGAAGCTGTAATTGCCCATCAGACGGTCGAGGTCGTACCCGCACGACAACAGCGTGCCGAGCGTTTCTTCGATGTCGTCTGAGGTGACGGGCTTTACCTCGACAGTTGACCCAGCGCCGCTGCTGCTTTCTGAATCATCCTTAATAAAAAAGGGACGAGGCCCGCCGCGACCTCCTCGATGCCGAACAGGTCGGCCACGCCCAATTTATCAGCAGACTTCACACTGTTCGACTTTGCATCCGAGCGCGCCGCGTCGAGCACATGCGGGTAAGCCTCTGCAAAAGCCGCGCACAGTGCGTCGAGCACATCTTCGCGAATCGCAGCGCGAACCAAGAAGCCGACAATGCCAGCCACGCCCGTTCCCGACTGCTTCGCGAGCGTCTGCATCTCATCGGATGCACCAAACGCCATGAGTTTTTCCAACTCGCGCATCGCACGAATCTGATTGCGAGCCGGAACCGACGACCGGACTTTGATAGTGCCGCCGTAAATGTTCGACACTTCGATTTCTGCTGGCGGGTCAATCGCCGCGAACAGGTCGCGAATCGTATCGACAGCAGCCTTCACAGATGGACTAACGGTTTCAGTCTGTTCTACGTCTGACATTGTGCCTCCCAGGGCTTCTGCCCGGTAGCATACCGCACAAAAGCAAAATCCGCCAAGGCGTAAGCCCTGACGGATTCGCTAACCGAATGAACGGTAAGACTACGCGGCGAACTGCCGGTAGATTTGGAGCAACTGCGCGTCGGCGGCGAGAGTCGCACCGGCCCAATCGTTCGTCGCGTGCATCGCCTTGAACGCGAGTTCAAAGCTGTGCTCGTCCTGACCGAACGGGATGGTGAGGTTGCCTTCGCCCATAGCGCGCCAAACGTAGACGTTGATCGTATCGCCAGAGCACATCTGGTGAACGACCTTGATCGCAACTTCGGACGGGCACGGGTCGCCACCGAAGGAGAACTTCTCCCAGGTCGCGCTGGTCGCGATGGAGCCACCGAGAACGTACTGAAGGTTCTCGTAGTTCCACTGGATCGAGGTCACTCGGATATTGACCGACTGCTGCTGGTTAAACGACATTTCGATAATGCGTGGGTTGCCCTGCATAATGTCGCGCTGTTCAGTCGCGATTTCGATACTAACGCCATCTTCAGAGATAGCGCCGACATCGACGGTCGGAGTCGCGCCAACCGCACCGAGGTACATGACGGCGGGGCCGAAAGAGATATCAGACTTGGTGACATTAGGAATGTTGAGCGCCACAGCGTACTCCTGCGTGAATGAGTTTAGCTGCGCCTCAGGGACGACTTATGGCGACGATAACACGACGCTTGCGGTTAGCCTAGTGACTTCCCCGGCGATTGCCATTCGACTCGTCACTCGCGGTGAACTCCTGTGTATTGGCCTCACCACACGAACGACAGAAAACCTGTATAAATCCGCCACTTCCAACGCGGACGTACATCAGATGCTCTTTGTACCGAACTCGCAGCACTTCGGTTTTTACGTCATAGAATCCCAAGAAGTACGCGCACTTCTTGCACTTCCAAATCGCGTCAACGATGGGACTTTGTGAACGGTCCTCGTCGCGACTCTTATCCGTCTGGTCAGCGACGATGCGCTGCAACTTCTGAATGTCCTGTTCCAACTGGCGAAGCGTGTGGGCGATATGCTGGCCCTCGCTCAGACCGTGCTGGTCACCGGAAATTGGTACGCGGACCCGCATTGGCACTCTCCCTTTACCGTATGTGTTTTACCGAGTGCCCGACCAACGCTATTGCGCGGATAGACCACTTCGTAAGGCTTCAACTGATAAACCGCATGATTGCACGACGAGCATAGCAACGAGGCCGACTGCGCCGAACTGAACGTAGCGATTCCAGGTTTCGTAAGCATGTGACTCCTAGCTGACCGCTTTCATCGTCCACTGACCGCGAACGTACCAGGCTTTAACTACCTCGTTCCATCCACCGTCAGGGCGAACCAACTCACGCGCAAGGCCGCACATATCAATGTCGTCCACATGCAAGCGCGTCTGCTGCAAGAGCGGAAAAGCGAGGTCGTAGACGTAGTTACACTCGTCGCTGCTGTTTTTGGAGTAAACCCAAACGTCGAACTTTACGTCCTGCAAGTTAGAAAAATAGCGAGCAAACCCGCCTACTGTCTCCACAATGATAATCGGCTTGTCGCGTAATACCGTAGCCGCTTCTGCGGACTGCAAGTGAGTTGGAAGCACCTTGCCGTTGACTGCCACGCGCAATGTGTCGTCGTTGAGCAACGTCTGTCGCACTAACTGCTTCGTTACGGTCATTTGCGACGGCATGGTTATCCTTTCACAGCGGCGACAATGGCCGATACGATTGCTTCTTTTATACCGCTTGAAACCTCAGTCGCATAGGCGGTTTCTTCAAAGACGTTTCGACTGTGCATTTTTTTCTTGGTGCCGACGAATACATATTCGGCGTACTTCACCTTGTTGCTATCGGCGGCAAGCCGGAACCGCGCTGTTGTCGCATCGGTCTGAACACCACCATTGATAGAATTCAAAAGATCGCCGGTCTGCTTGTGAACAGACTTCGATGTATCGCGCATTGTGCCCGACGAGCCTTGATGAATCTGAATCTCTGGATGCCTCGCTGCATATGGATGATCGAGGCGAGTAAGTTCTGCCTGCGTATGGTCAGTGAGACTCATGTTCTCTTTGACCGCTGCCATTAGACCCTGACCCGCCTTAAAGACACCACGAGTAGCGCCGCGCCTCGCATTGCTCCCCGCACGACGTAGTGCTGCCTCACAGTTTTGCACCGACGACTTGCGGAGTTTGATCACGCGACCTCCTACTCAAACGTCGCGGAATTTTGGCAACGGCGCAACCGGCCTTGATTCGTCGCGAGCGATAACTTGCATCGGCTCCACATGGCGAGACAACGCTTTTTTAAGGTCTGCCGCAGGTTTATACCACTGGTGTCCTTCGGAAAGACGGTCGATGCTCGCGTCCAGCATCGTCTGGGCTTGTCGCAAGTGCCAATACGCCATCTCGCGGTAGGGTAGATATGACGTTCCAGCGCACGCGACCGCACGACGTAAACACTCTTCGCCTTCCTCCATCGCACCATCGTTGAAGAAGTGCCATGCAAGCGAGGTCCATGCACCTGGATTCTCTGGACGGTCGGCGATTTCAAGGCGCAGTAGCCGCTCGTACTTGTCGAGTTTTTCGCGCATCCGTTCTTGCGTAAACGACATCCCACGGTGTTGAACTACGAAAGGCGCGTAGACGAGGCGAGGGTGAATCCCTTGCGCCTGCAACCGCTTCCAGGCGTCCGAGAAGCCTTCGTGAACGCGACCGTCCATGCGGATACCTTCGACCAAGCGCGAGATTCGTACCGAGTCGCTTATGTTTGGCGTCCCATCTCGGCGGTAGTTACAAGTCTGGACGAGGTAGCCGTAACGCACGGACTCGCACATACGGCGCAAAGAAGCAGCATCTTTCAGCGGATTACCGAACCACTCGTCGGGGTCCACAAACCACGCCCACGTTAGCTTCTTGTTCTCGCTTAGTGCGTTGATTCCGGCGTTACGCGCTGCGGCAAGGTTTTCATTCAGCGGGTGCCAAACGATGCGACCGCCCATGTAGTGAACCAACTCGGTCCAACCGGAAGGAGGCTGGTTGTCGTCAGTCCAAACCACCACAGAGTCGTCGCACACACCGACCGCAATATCGAGCCAGCGCGCTACGTCGTCGAGGCTTTCACGCGGATACGCAAGGCAGTGGAATCCCATGCGCGTTTGATCATGGTAGGCGTAGACCGACACGCTTTCCGACGATTCCTGCATGTGAAGCCGGTCTTGCGGACGCAGCATATCGAGCTTGCGAATCCGAATGTTCGCGGCGCGAATCGACTCCTCCGAGAACAGCGGCGCAATGGCGATGCCTCGACCATTCGCCGACACGGCTGGCGTTGTGCGAGCCTCGTTGACCCAACGAATCAGACGGACGCCACTCGGCCCCTTCTCCATTGAAGTGCCGCGAGAACCGTCAGCACGAACCTGCGTCGTCGAGTTGTAGAGCGTGATGATTCCGCAGTCGTACCCGAGCACCGTAGGGTCGGGATGAGAAGCCAAGCGCGTGAGGTATTGGCGACTTACCGACCCGTCGAGCAGTTCGTCGGGTTCCAGCAACAGCAGCCACGTTGCGCCAATAGCCCTAGCAGCCTTGTAAGCGCGTCGTCGACCTTCATTAGTGTCAGAGCCGCCGTAGACCACGGCATTAGCCGCTACACGCCTACCAGCGACCGCAGCGACGATGCTTTTAAGCCAGTTCGTCAGCGTCAGACTCATAGCAGACGCCATGAGTCCAGAACACGCCTTCAACACCTTCTCGTCACTTGGTTGAAGTGGCGAGCGCGACGTTCTGGCATCCTCAAGCACCACGGTCGGGTCGCCGTCGAAACAGACCGCGACTCCATCGACCACGGACGCACAGGATGCGATGGTAGCCTTCAGCATATCAAACGACCGAACGGTATCGAGCGTGACCGTGATCGTCGCCACCACAGACTGATTCGGGTAGTTCGCAACGTATTCGCGATAACCAGCGAGGCGAGCAAGGCCGTCACCGGCTTCCCATGCGCCGACACGTTTAGGCTTCGTTGTCGCGACGTAGCACCCTTCGGCGACCGCGCATTGGCCGTCATAGTCGTAGGCATCCCGCCAGCGTCGTGCATCGGAAACTTGGTCAGAGGTCAGCGCGTGCGCCATCGTCATGGCATCCGTAGCCGAACAGAAGACCATCAGCGGGTCGAGGCTATCTGCGTGTCCTGCAACGCCGTGCAGGTACTTTGCGCGGTGCGCTGCGTAGCCGACGACGCCAAGGCTTACCTCCTCTTCGGCGAGGTCGAGGTGCTGCGCTGGTAGCGCAATCCCATCAGACACCGGACCAACAAACGCGATGCGTCCAGGCACGTTGAAATCACCCGCTTCATTACGAACCGTGGCCTGCTCCAACGCGGCGCGCATCTGCTTGTACCAGTCAGGCGCAAGGCGTACAGACGACGACAGCACGACGAGGTGCTTATTGTACTCGCCCATCGCGAGTTGCAGTTGGTGAATCGCACGACCAATGCTCTGCGCCTGAGTATCGCCTTCGCGAACGATGTAGTCACGCCAACGGTCGGGACGCTCGCTGCGCGACTGTAGGCCATAAAACAGCGTATCCAACTCACTGGAATTACCGGATAGTTGAACCGATGCTACCCAAGGCGGAAGGTCGCTAGCCTCGATGATGCCGAAAATCTCGGCAAGGTCTTTCGCGTCATCACCATAGACAACAATGCCTAGCTCGTACATGCGACCTCCGCGCCTCACAGGCGTCTGCCGGGGTCTTAGCACAAACGAATCGCAAACGCACGGGATAGTAAGGCGTGGAGGCACCATGCGCGCTTACATTCACCTATCTATGGCCGTTGAGTCTTTATCGACTCTCGTTCGCCGCCCGCTCACCACCAGCGAAGTCGAGGATGCGTTCTGGGTCGTCGTCAACAACGACCGACGCTACGCCAGTGGTGAAGTCGCCTTGCGTTTGCTCGACGCGCCCATCGAAGTGACGGACGATGACGGCGTATTCACTCTGGAATCGACTCTGGAACTACAAGTTCGGATGGTGGCAGAACTGCGTCAGCGATAGGCGCTTCTTCCTTCGCCTTACGCTTCTTGGGTGCTGGCGGTTTCGCGTCTGCGCCCTTGAACGGGACCAACAGTGGACTCACAGGCGGTGCGACGTAACCGGGTGGCGGAACTTCTTGCGACTTGTCGACAACAATAAAGCCGTCGCCCACAACTTCGACATCAAACACATGAGCTTCGTCTACGGCTACCAATTGAAACACTTGCTCAGAACGCCCATACGCGATGCGCTTCTTGAACTCCACTTCATTGGGTTCCTGTGCGAGAATCACTAGA
>Ga0114977_10000401_pt1 | contig 29354 bp, 44 predicted proteins | sample S_130805_MF_Meta_FD_87026 | JGI IMG/M metagenome (GOLD analysis project Ga0114977, IMG submission 87026) | Freshwater microbial communities from Lake Simoncouche, Canada to study carbon cycling - S_130805_MF_MetaG | ecosystem: Environmental > Aquatic > Freshwater > Lake | place: Lake...
AAGCATACAATATGTCGAATTATCCGTATCAAGATAATGACTTGCATTGCCAAAGAATAATGAACCATTAATAAATGAATTGCCAACAGCGTGTAATTTATACGAAGGCGAAGCCGTTCCAATACCCAACCTTGCGTTGGTATTGTCCCAAAAAAAGTTAGCGTTATTCTGCGCTATCGTTGTTCCATTGCTGAATAGAACGCTTCCGCTTGTCAAGGCAGGTAGCGTGAATTTGCCGTTAAACGTAGTCCAATCCGCAGCACTCAAAGCTCCTCTGTTAGCTGCGCTTGCTGTTGGTACGTTTAGCGTTATTACAGGTGTGCTTGTTCCATTTGCAACAGTACTGCTTAAATCAGTTCCTGTTGCGCCTAAAGTCAACGCTGCTACGCTTGTAACTGTTCCAACAGATAAGTTCCCTGCTCCGAGTAATGAGGTCGAATTAACTGTTTTGATATTAGTACCGCTAACGAGCGTTGCCTGTTTAGTGCTATCTAAATGCTCAAGCGCATCGTCTGCATTCGTTCCTGTTACGGTTGAATCGTTTTGTACTTGAGAAGTCTTTAACTTGCTGTGCTGCCATTGAAAAGGTTGTGTTCCGAATGGAGTGCTAACGTAAATCCAAGTATCGTCAACAGCAGGCGCACCGCTTTGGAAGTCTACTCCATGAACTCTGTGTACTGTTGGATTAGGATAAGTGCCTGTTAAATCCCCTCCCGCTGCTCCGTTTGGCGGAAGCGTTGTTGGAATCGTTGGCTTGTTAAGAATCTCACTTACTCCACTAACGCTGTTCCAATCAGAGTTAACTTGTGCTGCAGGAATTGTAGGCTTATTCTTAATGAAGTCTAAGGCTACGTTGTTTGACTGATTCCAATCACTCTGAATCTGAGCAGCTGGTATAGTAGGCAAGTTATCTAAATCATTGTAGCTATTGCTAAATGCAGTAGCACCTAAATCAGCAGTGTTAGCCTTTAGAGCTACATCAGTTTGCAGAGCTGCTATATCAGCTACTATGCTAATAATAGTACCGCAATCAGGTAAGGTTTCACAAGTCAGCCCGATATTATCTACTATTGCATACCATCCTTTTATTCCTGCTCCATCAGTACCATAGTAGTAACTGTTACCTGGTGATTCTTCATCATTCAATAAGCTAACAAATACACCATTCTGATCTAATGAATCAATAAACTGCAAAGCCCCCCACCCATCGGAAGGTGAATCTGTTGGTGTGTTATAGTTCCAACTTGCAGGAATAGAGCAAGCGCTCCAATCGTAATCTAAGCTTAGCTCAATAGTTCCTGTAACTCCTGTTAGCGTGTGAGTGTATTGCTCTACAAATGGCTCTGAGTTAACAGGGCGAGTGAGCACTACATCATCTCCAAACATGTGCCCTAAGTGAATCTCATTAATAAGGTCCTGAAAGATAAGTGAGCAGTCGGTAATGCTCTCCGCTTGGTAGCCTGTTTTATCTTCTTTATCTCTTGGTAGATCAGAGATGAATATCTCAAATGAGAATGCTCGAGTACCTGGTGAGTAGTTAATAGCCCGAGGCTTAACGTGCATCCATGGCCACTCTGCTTCCTTCTCTAAATCGGCTTGGCTAATCTCTCCATGCGTAAACCTTCTCAGCTGAAAGTGCCCTGCTGCGAATTGCCTAAACCTATCTACAATAACGTTATAAGTGTAATTGATTGTGCTCATATCTTATAGTGGAAATTAAGTAAGCTTTTGTTGTAGGCTGTTAGCGTAGTCCATCGCGTAGGTTAAATGGGTAAAGATGGTAGTAGCTCTTGTGTTAGTTATGGCATCGAACTTAGTTACGTCTCTTTCGCTCATCTCCTCTATCACATGCCACCACTGATACACGCTTGCTAATGTTTCACCTCTTCGGCTAACTGAGTTATCTCCCTCTTCAGCGTCTCCAGCTCCTTCTCTAAATATTCGGGTGTACTGTTCACTAAATCGTTTCTGAGTGTCGAAAAAAAAAGCAGCGCAGCATTCACATTGGCTAAGTTTAGCTTCCTCATCTGAGGCACATACTTAAGATGCACATCACTATCATACTCCTCTATCTTGTACTGCAGATTAATCTCAGCTGTTACCGGTCTATAGAGAATGCACATGAGCTCGGGTAGCTGATGGGGAAAGTTCTTGCTGAACTCAGATAGATCTAACCACTCTCCAAAGGTCATGCTCTTAAGATTAGGATGAAAGCCGAACTTCACACCATCAATATCTATGAACTGCTTAAATACCTTCTCATCTTGGCGCAGGCCATTAGAGTAAGATGCCACTATCTTTTCCACAGTAGCCATGTCTATCTTCCTGATGTCATCGCGCTTTAATCCTGTTATTGCCGAAATTTGGCTGATACTATCAGTTCCGGCATTAAGGAAATCTACATAGGTGCCTAATGTCTGATCACTGTACTTAGTGCTTATTATTTTTTCACTCATAATCAAATCTTAATCTACCTGCTTTCTTTAATTCTTCATACATTTCTATTTCTAAATCAGCTCTTTTATCCGCAGTTAATTCCTCAGGATTACTGAACATTATTGGAATCTCTTTATGAAAGTGAGCCATTATAGCTATAAACATTTCTTCGTCTCGTTTGGTTATTTGACTCATAGCTTAAATATTTGTGCCGTCTATTGTTATGTTAATGCTCTTTATCTCAGTGCTCAGCTCTTGTCTTTCAATGTACCCTCTCTGTTTACCTTGAGTCTTGAGGTAAAAGATAATGGCTGATGTGTTAGGTGCATCTTTAATAGTTACTATCTCACCATCGTGAGTTAATGCTTGGCGCTCTGCTCCCTCCATAAGCTTCTTAAGCTGCGACTCTGCAAAGTCTAACGCTACATTCTTAAGCGAAGCTACAGCGGCACTATACTCAGCGTCATCTTTCAGCCACTCATAGTGAATAGTTCTGCTTAGGCCCATCTTCTCACATGCCTCACTTACATTGCCAAGCGAAGATGTAAGCGCCTGAATCATAGCATCTTTTTTGATTGTTAACTTTTGCACAGGCTCTTCCGAGTTTGGCACTGTTTTACTTCCGAGTTTGGCACTCATGCTAACTTATTCTTAAAGTGTGTTATTAACTGCTCCATCTTCGAGTCATAGTATTTAGCAAAGGTAGTAAATCCCTCGTTATCAGCTTCATAAACTCTAAACATTGTGTTCCTTAATCTTTGAGATGGTTTTTTAAGTGTATCTTCTAACTCTGATTTCAAGCTTTCTACTGCATCCAGCTCCTCACGTCTAAAGCTCTCATCCTTAAATGCAAGATAACCGAACTGATTGGCTATTCCGAACAGTTCAGCTGCCTGAGATGGTGTAAGCTCATTGGTGCCAAAGGTAAGTTTAAGAGTCTTATCTTTTCGTGTGCCTACTGATTCGAGTTGAGCTGGTATTAATATCATCTACAAAGCTCTTCTAAGTTAATACCATACTCTTCTAATGTTTCATCTAACAGCTTTTTCACCTCAAAATAGGCTTTATGCTGCTCTTCAGTCAATTCATCATACTTAAGCTGAGATAACAGCTGATTGTTAAACTCGTTTAGGCAGAGAGTTAAATCTAATGCTTTAGTACATCTAAGATGATGCGCTCTATCTTCAGGTGAGTCAAAATCAAATGTTATGTTACATTGCATAATTCGGTTATTTGTATAATTGATTACTTATATTTAACATTTATGATCCACAATAAAGGCAGTCAGGATCCTCTCCTCCCTCTCCTTCATTTAGTATTCTTTGGCACTCCTTATCAATCTCTTTATCTGTAAATGTAGGATTAAACATTTTCACTTGAGCCCTCAAAAAGTTATACTTATTATCATTCATAGCTCACTAATTTGCCCTCTGCAGTTGTTAGCTCATTTACTTTCTTAATCACATCAGGATTGTTATCATAGTGCTTATTGATGCCAAGCTGTTTAATCTTCATTACCTTGTTAGTATTAGATCCTGTAAAGTAAATCTTTCTCACTGATAAGCCAAGCTCTTTAGCTAAGTCTAATACCGGTCCTTTTCTTCCTTCACCCCTGGCAGTGATAATATAAACATCATAGCCCTCAGTTATCTTTCTTTTAATCAAAGATAGTCCTTGAGGATTAGTTAAAGTGCCATCATAATCAAAGCTAATCTTTTCTAAAGCTAAAAAGCTCCTTAATATTCTCTTATGTACATTATGCATATTGCTATAGTTTAACTATTAGTGTAATTAGCTTAATGCTTTTAGCTATTAACTAATGCTTAGAGCTTAGATGCTGAGCTAAATGAGAGATAGAAGTATCCTTCACAGCTATTGCTAACTGTGTTGGGCTCTCATTCAAAATGACTGTTCTCATGCTTGTCGCTTGAGTGCTTCGCCATCATGTATTAGTGTCATCAGCAATGTGCACTAACCTGGTATCTACCTTTTAGAGATATTGCCATCCCTAAGTAACCTGGAGCTTATACCTTAGCCATACTCCTGAGCTGTGTTACTATCCCGCAGTAGCTCAATTCATTCTTTACACTGCTGTTAAACGCTTCCCTCTGTAAAAAATATAGCCCTAAGGATGCAGGGTGAGAACATCCAAAGGGCGTATAAAACCTTAAATCAAATCTACAGTAATACCACCCTGTAACAAATATATTTAATATGTGTTACAAATTCTACCAATGTTAAAAACTATTTTGGCTGTTGAAAACGTAACACTGTGATGTATATCCAAAAAGGCAGCCATACAAAGCCTGTAAAGATAACACCCATGTAAGCATACCAATGGAAGTTAGATAGGTGTCTCTGATGTCTGTAAATGTTTAGGCAGAGTATGCCAGTGTGCAGTAGGAAGCCTACTAAGTAGATAATTAAGATAGTCATAGTTTTTTACGTTTAGCTCTTCGTTTCTTTATTTGTATAGGTATTTGCTCAAGAGTGAGCAGTGCTTGAGCTTGTTCTAATTTATTAAGCTCCTCAGCTAACTGCTGCTCTACATCATCCACGTATTTCTTAGCGCATGGACCGCAGCTTGTGCCAGGGTAATCTAAGTTAGTGTATTTCTTTCTAAGCTCACCTACCACTTTCATATCTTGGCTCGTTACCTGATTCTTACGCTTTAAAGATTCGATAAAGGCCAGCATGTTCTCAATTACTAATCTATCATCTAAGATAGGCCATTTCTTAGCTGGGCAATCTTTGACTGCATACATTGCCAAGTGATCTATAGGGCAGCCACATGGCTTAAATGTAACGCCATTAAGCTCAGTTGGTTTAGCGAATGGATTAATGGCATTGGTAGGAGGCCCACACGTCTTATAGCGAGTGTTAAATACTTCGCAGTTATTGCAGATCTCAATTCTCGCAGCGTAGTTTTCTTTAGTCATATTTGTAACGAATTTCTTAGTGTTACTTTAGCTTTCTTAATTGTACGGTAAAGATAGTTCAAAGGTATGCCAGTCTCTTTAGCTAACTCTTGATAGCTAAAATCGTCAAGCGCATAAAGAAAGAATAGCTCCCTTTCAAAGTATGGCAGCCTGCTGATAAAGATATCTAACTGCTCATTCTCAAGTCTCATTCCTACGCTCTTATTCACATCATCAATGATATCATCTTTCAGATCGTTGCGTATCTTTTCGAATCTTAAACGAGTGTAGTTAAATGAGCTGTTACTGCAGCGTGCAGATAGTCTAATAGCATTGCTCACATAGTTATTGAGCTTTCCTCGGTTATGAATATCCTGCAATTTATCTTTATCACTTTCTAATATCTTCAGCAGCGTATCATGTAAAAGCTCATCAGCTAAATCTAACCGGGTAACAGTTGCTGCTACTCTGCGCCATTCGGCATAGCATCGGTTAATTTCAGAGGTGTAGGTACTCATCTATAATTACTTTGGCCTCATCAAAACCTTTACAAATAGCGCAGACATATCCTCTCTCAGTTAGCTTCTTATGCCATTCTTTCTGATGTAAGCTTACTACTCCTCCCTTCTCTCGCTTCATCTCAATAGCTAAGCCATGGAAGGCATCACGAGGCTCATAGATAAAGATATCAGGAAAGCCCTTGACGTAGCCAGTGCGCTTCATCATTACAGCCTGTCTCATAGAAGTTCTTACCCCTCCTGCAGATGCACAGTAAAGAGTGCCAGGATACTGAGCATTAACATAGTTAATAACAGCCTCTTGGATTAGCGCCTCTTCGTTCTTCATGTGCTCAAAATTAGACTATTAACTTATCTGCTTTCAACATCTTATTCACATACTTATTCACATAGTGTTAAGTGTGATATATTTGACTATCCATTTCAGCCTTTTGGTTTAGGCTTATATTGATTATTTGATTATCTGAGAGAGCTTCACAACGGTGAGGCTCTTTTAGTTTTATACCCTATAGTGTGCTTTTGCGTATAATTTGCAGATATTAGCGGATATTATACGTTATCGGGTATAATTTTTAGAAAAATTCATGCAGTTAATTCGGTTATTTTCCGAGTTAGTGTAGATTATTTTCCACTATAAGGCTCATTCTGTAGATTATTTTCTACTATAGCTGTCGCAAAAGTCTACTATACTTGCGACAAACATTTGCCAGTAGATGAAAATACTGTCTATTGTTGGCTGTCCGCTTATAACAACCCATATTATAGTATGCAATATCCGTCATAACACACTTTTAAGTACGATAAAGTGTGCTAAATCACACTTTAAGCGAGTTATCTCAGATGAAAGCATACTTAGTATAGTTCCTATTGAGCTCAAAGTAAGCTCGCATCATTATAGCATCTGCTATATCGGGAGAAATTCCACCGGTGCGCTGGCTAATTGTGTCCTTAGAGGTAACTCTTAGCTTTCCTTCTTTATCAGGATCTACTCTGCGAATAAGCTCAAGCTCTTTACAGATATCTTCCTGCCATTTAATAGGAAAGGTAATCTCATTCTTATCAATTAACTCGCCTAATCTAAAGTAGCAATCTGCTTTTAGATTCATGTATTGAGTGCCTCTAACAGCTTTACTGCCATTCATAAACTCCCTACATCTAAGACTATCTACCAAGCCACCTCCTACCCCATCAGCATCGGCAAGCACATTGGATAGCCTAACATTATACTCATTCATTAAGCGCTGTATCTCTGCCTTAACTTCATCCTGTCTCTTCTGCCTAAGCACTACTATATCTATGCAGCTTAATCCTTTCCACACACAAAGCACTGTTCTATCTTTACCAAGTCGCGCAATGTCGGCAGTAATATATCCCTCACCCACATTCATAGGCTCTCTAAAGCAGCGCATCAGCTCATCGTAAAGGTAGAGTCTATCACTGCTGTTATCAAATTCCCAGTCTCCCTCAAGTAAGCGCTTACGGTCTGCTTCAGGTAATCGGGTAAGGCTTGTAACATACGCTTCAGGTAGGTACAAATTGTCCCCAGGTAGAGCTTGCACAAAAGCAAGGTGCTCAGGTAAATTTTGATTCTTGTAGGGTAAGTAAAATTGATTATAAATCCATCCCTTCGAAGGATTGCACGTGAGTAATATCTTAGGCTTAAGGCCAAATTCATTTAGCTTATATCTGATACGTGAGCATACTACGCTATAGGCCTTCTCACTTATCTCAGTAGCTTCATCTAAAAATACATCTGTGAGCTCTAATCCCCCTAAGTCCTGATAGTGTGGGTCTGAGGGGTAAAATTGCAAATCGGCTAAGATTATTTCACTACCATTGCTAAACTTAATGATATGGCTCTGCTGATTATAACTGAAATCCTCTCCTGCCTTAAGGCCTATATCAGCTGCTACCTGAAAAAATGTATTCATGGTAGTCTTTTTAAGAGTATCTAACTTGGCTCGGCCAATCAATGAGCGTGTACCTGGGTATTTTAGTCTACGTAATATCTGCCACATGCAGCCAAGCATAGTCTTTCCGCCTCCTGCTGCTCCTCCATAGAGGATTGTTTCAACTTGTGAATCTGCTGATAAGAATTTAAGTGCCTCGCTTTGCCTCGTTAGTGGCTTAAAGTTATAGTTTATTTGTCTCTCCATTGCACAAAAGTAGGCACAATGACATGAGAATCTATAGGTGTACGTACTCTTTCTAAATCTAACTGCAGCAGATAAGCTCCTAATGGCTTAGGTGGTCGCATTCTTTCCACGTGAAAGCCCATGTACCCTTCATCATACTCTTCTTTATAGCTTGCAGTTCTAATGTGATGCACATACCTCATGTTAATTCTATAGCTATTGCCAGGGCTATAGCTTAACTCCTCTACCATATCTGCATGGTGGTAAAGTTCATGCACATGGCCTGTCCAAATGCAATCAGCTCCATCTATCATAACACCCATTCTGTTATTCTGAATTACTCCCTTAGTAACTACTCCGCCTCCACCTGATCCATGATAGTATTTTGTCTTAAAAGTAAAATGACTGCTCTTTCCTTTACTTACTCTGTGAATCCACCACCCACCATAACCACCTACTAAGACATTGGTTCCTGCTTCTCTATTCAATCCGCTTACAAAGCGCTCAATTAAATCTGTTTCACAGTTCTTTATTATTGCAGTCTCATGGTTTCCGTATCCAACAAATACCATCAAATGAGCGTATGGTTTAAACCAATCTATAGCAGTGTTCACTAATGCATCTAAGTAGTTTGCTACGTTATGCTCAGGTCTAATATCATTCTTATTGCGCCTTGGATCATACTTGCCTTGCATGCAGCAGAATAAATCACCATTAACAGCAAAGCTAATGTTTTCTGCTAAGCACTTATCTAAGTGAGCTTTAAGTAGCTTCCTGTCGCAATGGGGGTTATCCCAGTGCAGGTCGCTCATCATTAAGAATTTATCAGCGCTTTCGCACGTTGTAATTATGACGTTTCTACCCTCGCGAGATGATGTAATCATTTGTGATTATGTTAGATTTTAACTCCTGAAAATTCTTTTTGAATTGGTTATAAGGTACATCTATGACTATTGCACTATCAATGCCTTGCATAAGAGCTAAGGTGCGCTCACCTACGTAGTATGTACCATCCTTTCTAAACTCTACTTCTGCTTGAATGCCTACGCACTTTCTTGCATCAAACATAAAAGGAATATCCTCAGCATAAGTAGACTCAAGGCCTATATCTTCAGAGTAATTCCACTGTATAATTGTGCAGCTGCACAGCTCAGGTAACAGCTTGGCATTTAAATCTATTGGCTCCTTCTTTCTCTTAAATAGATTCATATTCAAAGGTTAATAAAAAAGCCCAACGTAGTGCTGAGCTTCTTAAGTTAGTTACTAACACCTATTTGTTAGTGGAAGAAATACTTAATCTGTTCTCATCATAGCATAGGATTTAGGAAATTGAGCAATAACCTCACCCTCTATTAAGCATTGATAATAAGCATCTCCTCCTACTATACCATCTTCGGTTAATTTTTCGCAATGCACCTCCTGCTCCACTCCTGTTAATGGGTGAATAAATGTATAAGCTTTTAAGAAAACCTCATCTTCATACAAAGGCTTTGCACATTGCATGCATTTATTTGCTTTCTTTTCCCATTCATAATAAGTATGTTCTAAGCAAAGGCATAAATCGTAATTATCGTATTTTATACTCATAGCTTCTCCTCCCGAATCTCTATCTTAAATAGCTCTTTGAGTATCTCTATCTCATGGTCTTTCCAGTTGCTAATGCCGTTTTCTCTTAGGCAGTAATTACTCTGCTCAATGCCTAACTTAAAGGCTATGTATTCTTGCTTATAGCCGTAGAATAATCTATAGCACTTTATTGATTTGTGAAATGGTATCATTCTTTCTCTTTGTTAATTTGTTTAATAATGTCAATGTAAATTAATCTGCTGAGCTCAATCTTTTGCAAGCCATCAAATTCAGCTTGTGCGCTTTCGCCTAAGATTACTCTGTTAGATGCCTTAAATTTAGCCTCTACCTTCTGTTTTGCGATATCTTCAAAGCGTGCCCATACCTCAGGCTCCCACATAGATTTTTTATAGATGCCTTGCTTAAAGAGGCGCTGGCAGTTATAAGGTGCAGATATTTCTACCCAGGTGTGCTTACCATCATTCCATCTTTCTAAATCAGCGTGTAGAACATTTACAGGATCTGTAGGTTCAGCTCTTTTGATTTCGGGAAAGGTCATGATAAGCGCCTTATTAAGCTCTCTCCATACCTTAGCTTTATACTCTTCATATCGCTTAAGCACATCTGCCATAAAGCTTATGCTGAATAGGTTAAAAGCTTCTACTCTTTCGAAGTCTTTACCAATTGCATTGTACAGGAAGGCATTTTGCCAATCCTTAATACTTGTACTGCGATACGTATTTTGCGTAAGTTGCTGCAATAGAGTTACTTCTATGTCGCTTGGTAAAGCTTTAATAGAGTTAATCACAGCAGCCTGTGCTATAAGCTCTCTAAACTCCTGCTCATTTAACGAGTGCAGCTTAGGTGAGCTAATGCATTCTGCAATAGCTTTCTCCTCAGCGCTTAGTGAACGATTGAAGCTCTGCTGTACTGATGCGGCCAATTCTTTGCTCATCTTCTTTAGTTTTAGTTTGGTTAATCTCACGTGCTCTCCACTGATCAGCAGCAGCTCTCCAGCTCTTCATAGAATTCTTACCTACTTTCCATCCATTGCTTTCATAGTGGCAATAGAATTTCTTAGCTAAGTCTACATTGTCTAGGTAAGCTATGATTTCTGATAGTGATGGGGGAGTGAATTTTGTAGAGGTAGAGCGCTTAGATTCAAGCGCCTTTACCCTCTCTTCGAGCGCTTCTATGCGCTTTAATAAAATAGTCATCATTTGGTTTATTGATTATTGATTAGCCAAATATAGTAAAATCTTTTCCACCAAGGCAGTGCTATAGCTTTTTTTATAGGATTACTCTTTGGCATATTAACTAATCCAACCATATCAGTATCTGCTTTTGATGCCTGAATCTCACTGTAGTATTTATTCTTTGCCTCAATAAACTGATTAAACTTATCTTGTCTAAGATGCTTCATAGCTTCCCACTCGCGTGAGCCTACCTTTTTAATAATGCCTACCTCTCTCATAAGCTGCAGATATTGCTTGCCCATTCGTTCAGTTCTTAGCGCTGCGCTCGGAGTCATACCAGCGTTAACTAATACGCATACTCTTTTTACTCGGTCTATGGTTACCTTACCGGTATCATAGCTAATGGTTAATTGCTTCATTTGATTATTGATTATTAATTATTGAGTTAATTTATTATACACTCTCTGCAAATTAGCATCCTGCAGCTTATCTAAAATAGACTGTACACATGCTCTATACAAGGGATCGGTTTGCAGCATTGCTTCTACGTGATTTATAGCGTGCAAGATAGTAGCATGATGCCTTACAAATATTAGCCCTACATTTTGGTAGCTCATGCTGGTGCCGTTGCGAACTACCCACATGCATATCTGCCTAATATCATTCACCTCTCTATGCCTGCTCCTGCCTTTAAGCTGCTCCCATGTGCAGTAGCCATGGTCAAATATTACCTGTAGCATTTCCTTAGCCTTAGCTTCGTTAAGTGATTCTGCTATACCGTTAATTGATTTCCACTTAAGCTCCGGTATCTCACTCTCATTCACAGCTCGCACTAAGTTATCTAACCTTTGACGTGCGAACTGCTGCCCATCTGCAGGGATTAGCAGCAATATATCTGCTATCTTTCTATCTATTACTTTGCTCATCCTCTTCCCCCTTTAAATGTATCATTATAGTAATATTCTGAGCAAATATCATGCATACTACGTGTACATAAACCCACGTCCCAAGCATCCATAATCTGCTCTTTTTCCATTTGCTTCGCTTGGTCAATATCTCCCTTTGTGAATTTACCAAGCCTATCAAAAAGTCGCTGTTCTAACCAGTCAACTGCTGATTGTTTCTTTTCCATAGTTATTTAGTTTTAGAGTCTTTCATTAATTCTATAATGTATGGTATCTCCTCCTCAGTTATTGTAGCAAGCTTTCCTATGTGAGTTACCTTCATAGTAAATGGCTGCTTAATAAATTTTTGAGCTGTGGGGTAACTTACCTCCAGCACCTCCGCAAACTGAGCCACAGTCACAAAGTGACTGCGTACCCAGCTGTGGAAAGGTGTAAGCTTAGAATGGCATTTCATCGTCTGCGCTTTCATTTGTTAATGCTTTAATTTGTACTGCTTCTACTGCCTCACCTTTAAGCCATGCTAAGAATATCTCAGCTGTATCTAATACATCACCTGGCTTACTGCCCTTTTGCTCTTTGCAGAATAAGACTGCATTGTTTAGAGCTACCGATTTGCTTATTGAGTTCTGCACATCAGGTGATTCTTTGCGGTAATTAGGAGCGCTATTCACCGCACCACTTGGAGCAGATGTAGTGCCACTAAACTGCATTGGATTCTGCATCTTAAAGTTAGTGCTCTTCTTACCCGTAGGGCCAGTGCGCTCTTCTACAGTATAGTGCAAGGTAGCTCCTACTGCTATCTTAGGACTGTTCATGTCCTTTACTCCAATCTGCCCGATCTCACCATTCTCTAATACTAAATCAAAGTAATGGATCTCTCCACTTGGGCCATTCCATGTTCTAACGAATTTCTGTTGTTTAACGATTTGCTGATTCATAACTATTTGTTTGTTTTGATTTATATAATTTTCTAACTTGTTTGCTAACTTTTCTTCCTGCTCATCCCAATCTATTGTAGGCTTGAGCTTCTGCCAATTAGGTTCTCTGCTGTAGTTCATGGGGGTTATTTTGAAAGTATGAGCGCCAGCTCTCATAGACTATCTTCTCGGCTTGCTGATTGAACTCTAACTCCTCTCCCGGTAGTGAGCTCTGCACGCAGATGAATCTGCTGTTGGCGCGATCAGATAACATAGCGGTCACTCATAAAGTAGTCATGTATATTCTCTTCGCCTTCGCTTTCAAATTGGAACAGAAAAGTACCATCATCAGGAAATACCTCCCCATGTTTTTTAGCTGTTGAGAAATCATTTAGAGAGTAGCTGTAAGCATTTGTGTACAGCTGCCATTTGCATCCTTCGGCATCCCACCGAGATACGATTACCTTACCGGTAATGTTGTTTGGTTTGTTCATATTGATTATTTAATTTTTGCTAATATACTAAATTTTTTTTATACTGATAACTACCTCGTCATTTTCCCACTCGTACAATGCGCCTTCGTTGTATTCATTAATCCATACTGGCACATAGTCAAATTTGTAAATCTTCATCAGTAGTGGTAGCATCTGCTGTGCTACTTCCCAAGTGTCTGCTATAAATAGGTTAGCAGTTCCTAAGCGCTCAGCTATTGAGATTTGTACCTCGTCAATGGGTGTTACTGTTACATGGTATTTCATAGTTCCACCTCTTTAGATAATAGGATAGTCTTGGTTGGTATCCAGGTTATAGCTTCCTCATACTCAGCTTTAGCCTCTTCAAAGGTTGCAAAAGATTTCTGATAGCTACCATCAATTTTAAGATAGTAGCGAGTGCCATCATACTTAGCTTGCTCTTCAATTTCAAATAGTTTTTTCATGATTATTTAGATGTTAAATTGGTTTCTATTTTTTCTAATTCTTGAGTGTCTGCATCGAATGATCCTCCGATGAGTAGGCCTGCTATTAGCATGGCAATAAAGAGTAGTGTTTTTTTCATTTGATTAATTGATTTAATTTTAGCAAATGTACTACTAATTTTTAGATATGCAAAAGAAACCTTACTAATTATAGCAAAGTTATTAACAAATAATTGTTAGCTTAGAAAAGTATATTGAAGATAATACCTCCTACAAATGAGATAGGTATACCTATTAACGCTACGTTGCGCCAAGATTCTTTACGTGCAGCTTCTTTATACAGCTCTTGCTGGACCTTAACTAACTGCTGAGCTTTCTGCTCATTAGATATGCTGTAGGCATCTATAGCTTTTTGCTGATCCTTAATGACAGAACTTGCAATTTTATCACTTTTTGATAATAAGGTAACTTGGCCCTGCAGATAATCACGCTCGGCCTTTAGCTTAAGTAAGCTTCTTACTTCGTTAGTCGTTAGACTCACCAGGGTATCTCTCACCGGCAAGGCTTGTGAGTAGGTTACGCATGGCACGCTTGAGGCCATTGCGGTCAAGAGAATCAATAGCGCTGATGTTAGCTTCATATCTTTTAGTATTATGTTCAATCTGCATATTCAGTTGTGCAATCTCTTGCATACGCTGCACGTTAGTAGCTTCTAAGCTATCAATAACATGAGTAGCTCTATCTGCTCTGCGCTCGTAGCCTTGTATAGCTTTCTTACTGTCCTTTAAAGCTATGTATAAGCATTGAATTGTTATGCAGATGGATAGTGCTACTACTATAACTGCTGCAGCTTTAATTTGTGTCTTGGTTTGATGTGTCATTTGATTTCTTTTTGTCAAAGATAGACTCAATTACAGTTAATCCTAACCCACCTCCTGCTAAAATTAGCAGACCATCGAACATGTACTCAGGGCATTTGTAATCAGTGAACGTACCAATATAAGATAAGTTAATGCATACTATTAGTGCTAAGATAGATGCCACTCGTTTAGAGCTCGCATCTCCTTCATTGCTAAATATGCTTTTAAGCCATTTCATCTCTTCTTACGCATCTTGTAGATGGTAAAGATGGATGCTACAGCTGATAGCAATAAGCAAAATATCTTTAGTGCAAATTCTACATCTAACATCCATGCAGGAACACTAAGTAAAATGCTGCTAACTGTACCGGTTACTCCTTCCGCTATCTGCTGCTGGTTATTACTCATGACTCTTTAAGTAGTGTGTATGTGAATGTCTTTTTACCACTCTTTAAACATGCCTGAATAAACTCTTTAAACTGCTTAGAATGATTAAGCACTTGGCAGCCTGCGCTCCACTTATCAATATTAGTAGACTCAGCAGATTCGTTAGCTCTATGTATGTTAATGCCAAATAGGCCTGTATCTTCTTTACCTTGCTCCTCAGCTATGCTATCCTTATCGGCATCTCTATACACTGTAACTTTCTTTGACTGCACTAATGCAGTGTATTTGCCCTTGTGCAAGCCTAATACATAGGTATCTACATACTGCCCACACTTTAGAATTGCTGTGCCTAAGCTATTCATAGGATTATTCAGCCAAAATGTACCTGGGTTAGTGGTACCGGTATACCATTTAAGCTCGCTGCCATTTACTAAACCTATTAAATCATCAAATTTGTTAGGCTCGTTAGCTTTGCTACGTATTCCTACTACATGAATAGATGGCCATTTGTAGCCAAGCTCTGTAAATTGAGCTTTAAGCTCTTCGATTGTTGGTGCTTTCATTCTTTCTTAGTTCTTTATCGCGTTTAGTTAAATAGATCTTGAGCTTTTTCTCATAGTCTTTACGTGTTTGCTGCTCCTTTGTTAGCTTCATTCTTAGTTTATAAAGTCTCGCACATTAAATCTGCTCCATGGACTATCACTGTTATTCATACTTCTACTAAAAGCTATTTGGCTCTGCCTGTTAACTACACGAATAGGTGTAATATTAGGGCTTGTATTATTGCTATACTCAGGATAATCTGAGTTATTAGCACAAAGATAATCTACTAATCTTTGAGTATAGTAATTAGCATTTTCACGTGCCATATCTCTTAGAGATGATAGCTCACCTTGAGTAATGGCTGTAGTGTTCTCAGATTGGCGAGTAACTAAGTTACCGTTATCGTGCTTATACATGAGCATAGGATAGAGCTCTACCATGGTCCACCAAGCTGTTGGCTTCACAATGTATTCATTAAGCAAAGTTTCATAAACACCGGACAAAGTGCCTGCGCTTATCTCATTCTTAATCTTGTTAGTCAAGTTAGTACCTAACCAAAGAGTGATATACTTATCCTGCGCCAAGTAAATTGCAGGGCGAATAAGGTTAGTATCTACAGCCTCATTAAGCTGAGTATATTTCTTTAAAAACTCTTCGTTAATGAATAATATTTCGGGTGCTATTGCCATGGTTGTTTAGTGTTTAATTAGATTGGATTAACTCTGCCCTGATCAGGCATATCAAATGGGCGAGTATTAGCTGTAGCAAAGTCTTTAGCTATATCTTTCAAAGGCATGCCTGCACGTATTGCTTTAGCTACTGAGATAGAATCAGATGATTCTAAGCCATTATCGGCAACGAATCTTCCCTTCTCTCTTTTACGAAAATATACTCTGCGCTCAAAATTATGCTTGCAATTTACTCCACCTTTATAAAGCCATACTGAATAGGTAGTGCTGCCTCTTTGCGCCAAGCCTTTATTTAAAGTATTTGTATCAGGCTCCATGGCTTGTAAATCTTCGTAACGGTATACATAACCATTTTGTGCAGCGTTAGCCATTTGCCTGCAGAATCTTCTACTTTGTGCACTTGTATTTTTTGTGTATGCGTAGCGTATTTTGTATAAGCCACTATCCATTTCAGATGGCTTATCAGGATCAGAGTAGCTTCTAACTGATGCAAGATTAACAGGCTCAGCTTCGATTAATTCCCACTCCTCTTCGTCTACTATCTCTCCCTTATCTTCTAAGAACTCGCACCACCACGTCTCATCTTCATCTGTAAAAATTGGAGGCTTCTCTTGTGGATCTAAATTAATCTTTTTTTTTTCCTCAGATAATTGAGTTGTTGCATTTTGTGCAACAGTTGGAGCAGTGATTTCCTCCCCGAAAATATCATTAGCCTCAATATAAATATCAGAACTAATGCCCATGCCTCTAAATATCTCCTCAAGTGATTCCGTTACAATTTGTTGGTAAGGCTCAATTATATTCTTATTAAAGATGCGATAAGCGTTCTTCATCTCATCAGCGTTACTACCTAATCCACCTGAGTCTCTAATACCAAATAGTAGAGGAGAGGTAACTCTGTGAGCTCCTAAGATATTCTCTCTTGACTGCGTGCTGAGCTCTTGCCACTGCTTATCTGCATCAGTCATATTCACAATATCTAAACGAGGTGCTCTATCTGATGATTCATTAAAAGTAAATACTACTTTACCTGCTTTCTTAGCGCCTACCATAGTCTCCCAGTTCCTTCTGATAGCTAACTGCTCTTCGGGATCAGGGATGCCATTGTTAAAGTGCAGCATGTAAGAAGGTGCCATGCCATTACTTAAGAAAGCTCTATAAAATTCGCTTATTTCTCTTGTAATTTCTATGTAATTAATGGCGCTGTAGTAATCAGGCTTCGGATAATATGCGCTACCTGGTGTCATCACTCCAATAAATAGCACCTGAGAAGGCTCATCTGCTTTTGAAGTAGGATTGTACATCGGGATAAATACAGGGATGTTCTTCTTCTTACGCATATCATTCCAATCTTTAGAATAATAAATGCCAGGTATAACATCTTCATCATTAGCAACGGCCAAACGGCAATTCTCATAAGGCAAATGATTAATCTTTGCTACGGTGTTTCTATCTACGCTCCAAATAACTTCTAAGTAGTAGCCACCTTGCATCTTCACATCAAGCGTTATAGCCCTTCTAATGGTGTTTAATTTCAATCTATCTATCTCACGCTGAGCTGCAGGATTAGAGCTCTTAAATTCCTTCCCTGCAATCATGAAAGCTATGCTCATAGTTAATGCAGAGTGCACCGGAGAGCTGTAGTATAGATCAATTAAATAATTAGGGAAGGAATTTGCCTCACCTAATGTTACCCATCCCTTAGGAGTCTCTTTCTCGTTAGCCTCTTGCGGCATTGCTGCGCCAAGATTAACTAACATAGGTGCCGCGTGTTTAATTTTATCCATTGTATGCAATGTCTGAATCTATGGTTAGGTTAGGCTCTGTAAATCGGGGAGTAGTTAAATCTTCTACTATTAAATAACCCATTTGGATTACTCCTTCTACAACAGCATCTGTAGGATCTAAGTTAGTGCTGCTATTCTGCCCATAAACTACGTAGCTAAATCTCGCTGGGTAGTTAATTAGTAGGCTCGCAGCTGTTGGTGTGTTGGCATTGGTGCCGATTTGAATGGTAGTGTATCTATCATTCTGAGCTATCTGAATAGGGATAGCGTAAAGCTTCTCAAGTGTCTGCTCGTTAGTTAGTTCTAACAAGTAATGCGTGTAGGGATTAGCAAGCAAAAGCTCCCCTTCCTTTAGACTAAGGTAGAGGAGCTGTGCTGCTGTATTTTTAAGTAAGTAAATCATTGGCTAAAGATAGCTCAAATTTACTTATAGTGTACCTGCAATAACGTCTACTAATGGAAAAGCATCCCAAGTGTTATCATTGCCATCTGCATCAAGCAAATAAGCTTTATCTTTCTCTTCGCCAGTAAGCGTAATTGTATATCCTGACATGTCTCCCTTGGCTGTACCACTTGCTGTAGTGAAGGCAGTAACCTCTACTCCATCTTTATAGCCACACATCCAAATATTGTTGTTATTATCCTGTACGAATAATATGTTCCGACCTTTAGAAATGTTTTGAAGCTCAAGTGAACGTGCAGCAGTCATGCCATGAAACATAGCTACAACAGTTTGTGTGTAATATACAGTGCCATTCTCGATGCTGATAGCAGCCTCTTCTGTGAATGATCCTGTGTGCTTAGGTAATTGAAATTCATAAACATCTCCTGTAGGTAGAGCAGTAACTAAATTACTTGTTCCATTAATAGTAGCAGTGTTTGAGAATGTAGCGTAATCTCCTAAGTATAAGGCTTTTATGCCTCCAATCGCCTCTTTACATGCGATCAATATGCCAGCGGTAGTTAGACAGCTCATAGTTGTGTAAAATTTTTTTTTATTATTGTAAAATATTCTTTGCAAAGAATGGGCAGCTATTAGCTAACCCACTCTTTTAACAAAGGAGTATTATTTAGTTATCAAATCCGATAACGATATCACCTAAAACAGCGTACTGAACACCAGCGCGGAAGCGCATAGCCATTCTCACGTTATCAGATGCATCTGTAAAGCTCATATCTACTACTTTCACCTCGTTGAAATCTGAATTCAAATCAGTTCCGAACACTAAGTTCTCACGTGTAGCTAAGATAACTACTGAGTCAGAGATACCTGGGCAAACATACACATCATAACCATTAAATGTCAATGGGAATGTAGCAGTACCTTGGTAAGTCATCAAGTAACCTGCAGTAGCCAAAGCTTGGCGGTATAACTGTGCAGTCTTACGGTTAACGTAGATCTTCAAATCAGGTGAACCTACCAATGTAGCAGGCAATGCATCTGTACATAACTGCAATTTATCAATTACGTTAGTAGCATCCAAAGAAGTTGTAAAGTCAACATCCGGTGTACCACCTTTACCGGCATCGATTAAGTATTGTAAACCGTTGAATCCTGTGAATCCTGAAGATGGCCAGTTACCTTTCCAAATATTGCACTCAATCTCTTGTGCTACTTTAGCAGCCAAGTGAGAAATCAAAAAGTCAGAGAAGTTAGCAGGAACTACATCATTGATAAATCCACGTCCTGTTTGAGAAGCTTCCCAATCTTTTGTAAATTCTGCCTTGCAAAGTTGGATATTAACCATAAGGTCAGTAACCGTTAATACCTTCTCAGTTAAAGCTAAGGTAGAAGTAGAGTTGTCAAAGTCGCAAGTAGCAGCTTTAACTAATCCTGTTGAAGCAAGAATCTTAAGTACAGCTTTGTACTTTACGTTTTCTTTTACAGTGATGTAGTTGTTTGCAATAGTATCCCCTGAAAGGACAGCTGCTGCAATGTACGGTAGCGCTAATTCGCCAGCGTAGGTTGAGGTGATGGTCAAGTTATCAGCCATGTTTTTGTTTTTTTGTTTTTGTTTTTAGTTGTTTTTGTATCTTGCTACTATAGCCCGAGTGCGATCTTCGATGTTACTCATTGCTGTAATGTTTAAAGGTGCTTGCGGTGCAGCTTGACGAGCTTGCTTTACAGTTGTCGCAGCTGGTGCTTTACTGAGCTCAGTAATCTTAGCTTCTGCAGCGCTTAGCTTAGCTTCGAATTCAGTGATGATGTTATTCAACAATCCTTCTACTTGCTCTTTGCTGTAAGTCTCAGCTACTTCCTGCTCAATGCTTACCTCTACATTAGGCTCCTCAGTAATAGCTTCTGCCATTGACTCAATTACCCCTGCTGCAACCACGATAGTCATACCGTTATCCATTGTGTATTCACCATCAGCAAGAGGTGTAGGATTGCCTGAAGCATCCATTACGAATACATCTACTCCTTCGGCAAATGCATCAGCACTTGAGTAGATCATAGTGCCATCAGCTAAAGCTCCTTCTGCAGCCATTACTACCTGAGTAACTTCCGGTGCAGCAGTCTCTTCTACTGATAGCTTTATCCCATGCTTACTAAGCATCGGAGTGAATTTGTTAAGAATGTCTTGAATCATGTTCATGTGTTATATTTATTAGTGGAAAAAATTACAAATTCATTTCAAGCTGCTCAGCCAATTCAGCTAATAGCTTCTCTAAGTCTTTCTCTTGTACTTGCGTTTCAGACATTGGAGCAAACCACCCCTCTATTGAAAAGCCTTTTACCTCTCCATTTTTTACAGCTTGCCATGTAGCTTCATCATCTACTTTAACTCCTATCATCCAAGTGCCTTCAGGCAAGTCAAAGCCTAAATTCATACTCTTATCATGAGCACCCATAGTAACCCATGACTCTACTACTGTAAGATTATTTACAGGCATCTCATGCTGGATAGTATGGTTATGGTGCATGTTACGCTTAAGAAACTCCTGAGCAGTTTGTTCTATAGTCTGTGTAGAGTAAGTGATGTAATACTTTTCGCCATTACCATCATATCTAACTATAGGCTGATTAGGAATTAATGCAGGACCATACAGCATGCGCTTCTCTCCATCTTCTACTTGAGCAAGTAATAAGTGCGCTTTAGACAGCGCTACAAAGTCTACCATTATTGCACCCTCAGATACTAAACTTATGGCATACACGCCCATGTTATCCTCTTCCTCTCCTAATCCGTATTCTATTAACTTCAATTTATCATTCATGTGCTTTGTTTTTTAGTAGTGGAAAAATTCTATAAATGTGATTGGTCTATTATCTTTTGACGTGCCTCTAATGCGTTTGCTACGTTGCCTGCTAATACATAGGTCTCAACAGTACCCGGTGCGTTGTTATTAAAGTTACCTCCGCTAAAGTCTACAGCTGGAGCATTAGATTGAGTAGTATTAGCACCTCCTCCCTGATCCATTGAGGTATTAGGAGCGCCTCCACCAAATTGAGTCTTAGCAATTTTAGCCACGTTAGCAAATCCTATTACACCTACCGCTATAGCTTGAGCTATCTTAACCGATGTAGGAACTGTCTCAGGTGAATTAAGTGCTTTCACAATAGCAGAATAAGTATCTATTAAAGACATGGCTATATTTAGCGCCTTATTTACATTAAACTGTCTCTTAGCAGTCTTTTCAGTACGTGCAGTAAAGCTGTCATTTAAAGCTGCTAACGCTGCAAATCCTTGACTTATTGCTGCTACCTTCATCTCTTGAAGAGCAATGGCATCTGCTTTCTCTTTATCTGCCCACTTCTTTTTAATAGCATCTTCCTCGGCTAACTGAGCATCTAAAAATACTTTAGTATCTACCCCTCTTAAATCAGCTTCAGCTATTAAAGCATCATACTTATCTTTATTAATTTGAAGCTCTTTATCTTTTTCGCTTAGTAGTCTTAATTCATTGGCTTTACCTTGTTCTAATGCAGCATTACTTATAGCATTATACTTTTGCTTAGACTCTTCTTGTAAAGCTAAATCGGCAGCTACTTGCTTATCATATTCAATTTTAGCATACTTATCTTTAATAGCCTGCTCTTCTTCTTTATGAAATTGCAATAAGGCTGCCATTGCTTCAGCTGACTGTTTAGCTTTTTGATATGAAGCTACCTCTAACTTTTGGCGCTCATTAAGTAAAAATAATTCTTTATCTAAGTCGCTTAAATTTCTCCTATCCCAGTCTGCTAATTCTTTCTTAATAGTTAGCAATTCATCAGCTAATTTCTTTGCCTCCGCTTCACGTTGTGCTTTTCTAACTGCAGCAGCTTCATCAATTTTAGCCTGTTCTTCGGCTGTCTTGGTATTGTTCCAAACTTCAACACCTTTTTCTTTGATAATCTTTAAATCTCTTTCAGACTGTTTAATTAACTTTTCTTGGGCATCTACCTTAGCCTGAGCAGTTTCTAAATCACGTTTTGCACTTTTTGCTTTTGCGTCAGTATTACCCCTTTCACTATAAGCGTATTCTGCTGCTTTATCTAATTCTATATTTAAATTTTCTTGCTGTTTCTTTTGAGCAGCAATAGCTATTTGTAACTGCTGTGCTTTATCTACATATTCCTGTGATGCTTTAATTTTAGCCTGTTGTAATGCTACGTCTTTATTTCCTTCTGCTACAATGTCCTGTGCAATGCTATGACCTTCTGCAATAGTAGCATTTAACTTGGCTTGTTTCTCAGCTCTTGCATCTTCTAAGGCAGCGCGAGATTCACTTATAGCAGCTTGCTCTCCTTCTAATAAAGCTAACTTATACGCAGCAGTAAGCTGCTTGTCTTTTGCATCTAATACGCTTAATTCAGCTTGGTATATTTCTCCTGCGCTAGCTTTTGTTGATTTAAGTAGTGTTACATTTCGCTCTAATACTTTTGTCTGACGAGATAATAAATCTACTTGCTGTTTAAGAGATTGAATCATTCCGCTTTTATTACCTACTAAAGCTTCTAATTCTTTCCAATAAACAATAACACCCACCACAGCAGCAGTTAAAAAGAAAATAGGATTAGCCTTAATAGCTTGCCCTAATCCTTTTAGCGCATTCTTTCCTGCTGTCAATAAATCTCCAAATCCTTTGCTTATATCTTCAGGCTTTAATCTACCTAAATTACCAGCTACTAAATTTACCGATTGGCTTAATCCCTCAAAGTCAAGATTTCTTATTTGAGTTCCCATCATGCCGAATGAATTAGTTAAGCCTTCTACAGCAGGGCCTGTATTACCCTTAACTGCATCAGCTGCATCATTCATTCTATCCTTAAGCTCACCCATCTTCTGAGATAGCTCATTAAATTTCTTAGTGCCTGGATCAAATTTATCTTGCTGCTTCTTTAATTCAGCGTATTGCTGCTTTAAAGTCTTAGTAGACTCTTCCACTTTAGTAGTAGAATCATCTACTTTCTTTAGCTCTTTGTTAATCTCTTCTAATCCTGCAAAAGTTCCATCATCATTAAAGAGGAGCTTTAATATCATCTCTTGTGTAGCCATCAGATTACGCTATAAATTGTGTATGTAATTAAGCTAAGTAGCCCTATTAGTATAGTGTAATTAATAGCTCTTATTTGCCATACCTTTAGCCTTGCATGGTATGTACCGCTTGCATGCTTAAACTCTTGGCTCTTGCCCTGCACACCTGAGCGTAACAAAGTCATACTATAAATAATGTCTTGTTGTGGATTTGTCATATTATAGGTGTACGTTGAAATTTAGATTGTGTGTATTGAATCGTTGCGCTAATCACTGCAGTTTTACCCACTACAGTAGCCTTAACGTAAGGTGCTATCTTATTACTTACAACGGGCATGTATAAATTAAATAGACCGCTACCCCACCCGCTATTAAACTGATTAACTAAAACAGGAGTAGAGCTATATTGAGTTACTTTATCTTTCCAAATCATTGTGCTAAATTCTAAGCTCGCTACCTTACCCGTAAAATCAGTTACGTTGTAATCATATTCCATGATAGAGATGTAAACCTTTACCATCCAAACGCTCTCAGTAGGCATAGCTATAGTGCCGTTATCTATTCCGTCTAAGAATAAATCTACTTGAGTAGGATTAGCAGTAAGCTCGCCTAAACCCATCAGCTGAATAAACCCATGTTGTGAGCGCCCTGGTATTGTTGTTCCAAAGTCTGAGGTACCATCATACCAAGTGCCACCGCCAAAGTGCACACCTCTTACATCAGCTTCTGCCCATCGGCCCATCACTGTAGTACCTTCTAAATTAGGCCTGATAAAGTTGCGATATCCTAAAGCTTGGCTGTAGTTATTATTAGGTGCAATGCCATGGCCTAAGCCACTAACTAATATGCGCTCATTATTATTCTCAATAGATGCTCTATTGACGTTACCCATACCGGTAGCACTCTTTTGATTACCACTTGTGTTAGTGATATTGCTACCGCCTACGTTGTTAGGTGAGGTAATTATACCGCCTGTGCCATTAGTTCCTGTAGATGCAAAGCATGCGCCCTTACCATCATTCCAAGTGTAGCCGTAAAATTCGCAGCACTCCTGTGAGCCATTGCTTAAATTACCATCGTAATCTAAAAATCTTACTGCTCCTGTAGTTGCGCTTATAGTAGATGGAGTGTATTGGCATAGAGCTCCAATGTCAAGTAAGCGGATAAGCTTGCACTTAGTTACTTGCTCATCAGCTACTATGTAATCAGTTAATTCTATTACTCTCCACAAGCTATCCTTAACCCAAATCTTATCGTTAAATTTTAAGCCAAATACATCGGTTACAGATAGCTTAAAATAAGCCTCCATTATCTTCTGCTCCGAATCATACAGCTCAGAAATATACTGCCTCCAATATCTATCAAATAGCGTGTGTAATGGCATTACTTCTATCGGATGCGGAGGAATCTCCTGACCAAAGTTTAGGTCATCTGTGCCTATCTCTGTTGGGATAGCTGAGTAGTGGCTAAGTAGAGGAATAACTGTAAATGATGCTACCTCTACATTTTCATCGTACACCATAACTACAGCACTTTCTTCGTATGCTCTCTTATAAAGGATGCGCGGACCAGGTGCCATAAACTCACCCGTTTCATTAAAGTATTTTGGGATGATGTAAGTAGTGTTCGGAATTAAATCGCATGGCGAAGCACCAAAGGTTAGCTCCACTGTGAAATCACTTGTGCTAAAGTCATTGCCTGCATCAGTTAGGCGAAGCTCTCCGTAGACTCTTTGAGCTCCACTCTTGTACTTAGCATTGATTAAATCACCCTGCTCTTTATAGCTCCATTTAAGCACTCTCTTTCTAATGTCAGCTGCAGGGGTAAGTACTATATCTTTTGATAGGTCTAACTTACCAGTCCAATCGTAATCATCTCCTGTACCTAAATACTCTACCATTGGTATAATCTCAACAGCATTAGGTGTATTTGGATTAGGCACTAGCACAGCGTTGAACATTTTAAGGATGTCGCGTAAGTAATCTATCTGCTTTAGTTCAGGTGAATTTCTAATAAAGCTAATAGGCTGAGCTTGTAATTCTCCTGTTACAAATGAAACGCCAATAGTACAGTTAAAGCCAAATAAAATAGTTTGAGCGCTACCTGCATGGGCATAAACATAGTAACGTACTTCATCAGCTACTTGTATATCTAAATTATACCAAGCATAAACTACAGGCTCTACAGGAACTTGAGTATATTGACCTGTTGTAAAGTCATATTCTAATACCGTATCTGAAATAGCTTGACCTTGGGCCATTGGATAAAGTGTTTCTATGCCATCTCTTGTGAGTCCTAAAACAAAATCATAAGCATTTTGAGCAAAGGCAGCAGCTCCAGGCGCTATAAATCTAGCATCAATATAAAATGTAGCTGTAAAATTGCCTTGTGATGTATAAACATCTGAAGCAAAGCTACTACTTGGATCAGTTGATTCCGTCCATCCTGTAAGTTGTTTTTTAGTTTGGCCATTAGCAGCAGGAACATCTATAGTAACTGATGTAGATCCTCCTACAAATCCTGCCAAAAATTTAGCTTCATCATTAGTTACTGTTCCGAGTGTTAGTGGATTAGTGATGTAAGGAATATACATCTCTTGCAGTTCACTTGCTATAGTATCTCCGCTCCATGTAAAGCCAGCCTCACTTATAATCTTATCCATTAACCACTTCGCCTGAACAGCTAGTGTAAGTTCTGAAGTATAGATAGGATTAACTGAGCTGAATACTCTTCTACTTGTTACTGTTGTATCCTCGCTCCAATTCTGCCCTTTGTCAGCTAGTGTATAACAAATGTTATTATCAAATAAGCTACCATCGTTAATTAGGTTTACATTCTGATAAGTATTCTCATGCTCAAATTCTGTATAATCTAATTCTTTGATTAGCTTATCTCCAATGCTGCGAGCTAAGTCTACCGTTTCTCCAAAGAATGCTATAACAAATTCATGCATCTTGCCCTGCTGAGTGATGGCTTGCTTAAATTGTATGTGCCCCTCTGCAATGGGTAAGGTATCTACTGAGAGAGTTGCCTCTATCTTTCTTAATACATTAATCTGAGTAGTGTCATCATTAAGCAAATTCACGTTATACTGCTGCCCAAAGAAATCTACGTTAGCTTTCGTTGCAGGTATTCTAAACTCACGTGAGAATGCTCCTCTGGTAGTAAACTCAGATACGCTATTAAAGTTAGATGAGTAGCTTATGCTTTCGTTCTCATACAAGTCTACCACTACTGCAGCTCCATTGCTTGCCTTAACCGTTAATATTACTGATGGCCTCATGCTGTGTAATCGTTACTGAATTTTAACATCAATTCTAAATCTGTTTTACGTGAGCTTCGGCTCTTAACAGCTATGTAGTTATTGCTATCTATGAGCACAGGTGTAGCACTACCATCAGGATTAATGATGTAAACTGATTCGGAATAGATAAGATTCTTAAGGTATTCAAATTGCCCCTCTGTTAAGAAGTCAGTTCTGATACGCATCATCTTTTCTACAAATGGGCTGCGCTCAGTTAGCCCTCTATCGTATGTGTTAAATCCAAACGCTGTAGTTTCGTCTGCTATGCCGTAGTTACCTACTACCTTTCTGTAGCGCTTGCGTTCTACTGAGTAAGATTCCTCAGAGCGTTTAGTAAAGTTGAAGTAATCCCATCCACCTCTGCTATTGGTCCAGCCTAATCTTATCTTATCAAATCTGCATTCATCTGCTGCTTTGAATACAGCTATAGGTGTTGCACATGGTGCAGCTCCGCTATTTAAGAAGTTAATTAAGTAGTGATGCCAATCTGCATCTAAGCCAAATGAATCATTTATGTTACCAGGTAGAAGAGGAAGATGGTTAATAGTGCCTGCTGCAATAACACAAGCTAATGTGTCGGTCTGAATAGGTGCACCCGCTTCGTTGAATTGTACTATCTGCACATCATCTATTGCGTTACCTGTTAATGTTGTTCCATCATCTGCAGGAATAGTTAGCACTCCGTAATCATCATTAAAGCCTGTTATACCTATAGTTTTATTACCTAAAGAATATTCATTTAATAAGTCATCCATTGCATAGGTGCTTCGGTATAAATCACTCATGATGCGTCCGTTAGTACCTGACAAAGAAAAATAATTAGATGGATCAGGATTAAAGCCATCACTAATCTGAAAGGCTGCATTGATTAAAGCGCTGCCATCTAAGTAATATTCAGTAGGCTGCACCTCAAATAAGCCAAGCACATCATAGCCTTCCTGTATAATTGTGCTAATGCCCAAAATATTACGCGATGTAGCAGCATCTTGCACCGTTGTGGATGCAAATAAAGATGGCACTGCATCAGTGCTGTTTACTCCTAAATCCATTGCAGAACTTACTACAGGATTTAAGTCAAATACCAAAGCTCCGTTCAGATTTGGCTGCACGTAAAAGACATTTGTAGTAGTGCCATTGCTTACTGTTATCACATATCTAAAGCCAGGCTGTCCAATTTGAGTAGATGTAGCTACTACTATAAGCTTCTGCTTTAGAGCTGTGAATATGTAAGGCTGCTGATGTATTGTAATTGCCATTATTATGAAGGTCTAATGTTAGTTAGTTTTCTCGTTTGGTTTAAGATGTAGATGTTGACAGCATCACTCATGGCAGCATTAAGCTGCGGAGCGTAATCAGGTAGCCACTCTAAGTATGCGTCTCTAAAATAGTAGAGAGGAGCAATACCTTTCTTTTCTATGCTTTTAGCCATAGCGTTAGCTACTCTTCTGCGCTGATCCTCATCTTTGTTAACTGCGCTCTTAGCGAACTTAGTCATCTTGCCAGTCTCGCCCATAGCACGTAGCTTAATCTTCTTTAGATTCATCCAGTTGAGTATAGCTTCTACCGGAGGCTTGGCAGCTCCTGCTGCAAATCTTGTATCTATCCCTTTGTAATTACTCTCCTTACCTTGTCTACCATATTCCACCCATTTAGCGTAGTCAGCTGATGAGTCAAAGCCAATAGATGGCAGTGTGCCTGTTACATCTATGTTGTAATACAAAGAAGCTGCTAAGGTACCTGTAGTGTTAGCTTTGCGCTTCTTACCATATCTTGTTTGCTGGATGCGGATGTTTGAGCGTGCGCTCTCAGTAACGGATTCTCCGAAATCTAAAAGCACATCGTACAGCGCTCCCTGTTCAAATAGCTCGGCTAAGATGCTCATTCTTTTACCTCAGCTTCCTCTTTTATCTTGTTGAAGAATTGAATCAATGGTAAGCCAAATTTGACAGGCATCTCTTGAATGAAAGCGTCTAACTGCTTCAAGTGTTCTTCGGTAAGTTTCATGTTCTTATTTTATTATTGTTACTCCTATTGCATTTGCTACGCATTCTGCGACATACTCGTTGTCTGTTCCCCATGCTTTAAATTCTTCTTCGGTTAGCGTGTAGTTTCCATTCGTTAGAACAATTCCTTCGTCCGTCTTTAATTCGTAGTAGGTAGTGCAAGTGGTTGCGCTTGTTTCGAAGTTGAGAATGAGTACACTCATTTCTGTTGCTGTTCCTTGGTTTAAAGGAAAGATAACGGGTTGTATTTTAGCCATTGTTATAATTTTATAATGAAGTTATTGTTTCCCACGCTGAAGCCGTTCTAACGCAAAGTTTACCCAAAGTAGTATCGTAAACTACTAACCCACTTGCAGGCGAAGCAATAGCGTTCTTTTGTGTTGTAGTCATGCGAGGAGGTAAGAAGCCTTTTGTAGTTGATTCAACAGTTAAAATAGAAGAAGCTATTTCAGTTGTTGTATTAATAAGAACATTTGCGTTATTATTTAAGCGTATTCCTACTGCGTAAGTACTACCATTCCAATAATATAAATCGTTCGTTCCTCCTGCTCCTGCATTTGTTCCTCCATAAATACTCATTGCAGCATTTGTTTTACTTAATGCCAATGAAGTTCCAAATCTTATTGCATTTCCTAAAACTAAAGAGAAATCTCCACTCACCCTCGCCGTTCCATTCACATCGAGCTTGAAACCTGCGTCTGTTGTTGTGCCGATGGCTACATTTAATGTAGAAAAAACTGTTAAGGCTGCTGTTCCACTTCTTGCGAGTTGTAAATTACGATTCGAAGAAAGCATACAATATGTCGAATTAT
>Ga0114977_10000402_pt1 | contig 29352 bp, 30 predicted proteins | sample S_130805_MF_Meta_FD_87026 | JGI IMG/M metagenome (GOLD analysis project Ga0114977, IMG submission 87026) | Freshwater microbial communities from Lake Simoncouche, Canada to study carbon cycling - S_130805_MF_MetaG | ecosystem: Environmental > Aquatic > Freshwater > Lake | place: Lake...
AAAACTATCAAAATGAGCAATAAAATTTTTAGCATTAACCCCTGCATCTGTTCTTCCACATCCCGTTAGTTCTATTTTTTCTTTTAAAATTAATGAGATATTTTCTTCTAATATTTGCTGTATTGTGTTTTTTGTGTTTTTTTGAATTTGCCAACCATTATACTCCGTGCCATTGTATGAAAGGGTTAAAAAATAACGTGCCATTTAACAAAGGTATGTTTTATTTATAATCTAATTACTTTACAAATATAATTTTTGAATGTAATTGTTTACTTTTACTTACTAATAAAATATGTCGAAAATAAAAAAAAATTTCGTTTTAGAAAATCTTGAAGTAATTGATATCAGTACCGAAGGGAAGGCAATAGCTAAACACGACGGCATGGTAGTGTTTATTCAAGGGGCAGTGCCCGGAGATATTGTTGATGTGATGGTGCATCGTAAAAAAAATAATTTTGCTGAAGCTAAAGTTCAAAAATTTCTAAGTTATTCATCTGATAGGGAAACTCCTTTATGTCAATATTTTGGAACTTGTGGGGGCTGTAAATGGCAAAATTTAAATTATAAAACGCAATTAGTGTTTAAGCAAAAATATATTTTTGATGCATTTACTAGAATAGGCAAACTCAATTTTCCAGAATTAAATCCAATTTTATCTAATAAGCAGCCCTATTATTATCGCAATAAACTTGAATTTTCTTTTTCAAATAAAAAATGGCTAAGCTTCGAGCAAATTGCCTCAAAAGAAGAAGTTGAAAATAAAAATGGATTGGGCTTTCATATTCCAGGAATGTTCGATAAAATTTTAGATATTGATGATTGCTATCTTCAACCCGAGCCGAGTAATTCCATTCGAAATGCAGTGAAAGAATACGCATTTAAAAATAAGCTAACATTTTTTGATATTCGAAATAAAACCGGATTGCTAAGAACATTGATGATTCGTACAACTAGCACAAAAGAGATTATGATAGTTTTATCAGTTTTTGAGTGGCACGAAAAAGTGGTTTTTGATTTATTAGATTTTTTAAAAACAAAGTTCCCTCAAATTACATCCCTACAGTATGTGCACAACGAAAAAGGAAATGATACTTTTTTTGGATTAGATATTAAAACTTTTTTTGGTCGAGATTATATTCTTGAAGAAATGGAGGGGCTTAAATTTAAAATTAGTGCAAAATCTTTTTATCAAACTAATTCTGAACAAGCCTATAACTTATATAAAATTACCCGAGAATTTGCGGATTTAACTGGCAAGGAAATTGTATATGATTTATATACAGGTACCGGCACAATTGCAAATTTTGTTGCAAAAAATGCGAAAAAGGTAATCGGAATTGAATACGTTGAAGATGCGATTAAAGATGCTATAGAAAACTCAAAAACAAATGGAATTTTAAATACCGAGTTTTTTGCAGGAGACATGAAATTAGTATTAAATGAAGAATTTTTTGCTAGTCATGGCCGTCCCGATTTAATTATTACAGACCCTCCTCGAGCAGGCATGGAAGAAGCAGTAATAAGAGTGATTTTAGAAGTATTACCAAATAAAATTGTTTATGTAAGTTGTAATCCAAGCACTCAAGCAAGAGATTTGGCATTAATGCAAGAGCATTATGAGATTATTAAATCTCAAGCAGTCGACATGTTTCCGCAAACAGCTCATGTCGAGAATGTGGTACTTTTACAAAAAAAACAAAAAGATCAAATATAGGCTAAACAAATGCTTTTTTGATCGCCCATTTCGTTATATTTTATTTTACTATTTTTGCAATATAAATTCTTTTATGCTTAACAAAATAAATATCATTATTACCGAAGTTGAAAATGCGATTGCTAGTTCAAAAGAGCAAGTTGAAGAATATCGAATAAAATGGTTAAGCAAAAAGGGATCTATTAAAGCCTTATTCGATGAGTTCAAAGATGTTCCCAACGAATTAAAAAAAGATGTAGGCCAACAATTAAATTTACTTCAAAATAAAGCACAAGAAAAAATCAATTCATTAAAAGAATTATTTGATAATGAAGTGGGAGCTGAAAAAGATGGTAAAATTGATTTGAGCCTACCAAATTACCCTACTTTAATAAATGGGAGCAGGCACCCATTATCTATTGTGAAAAATCAGATTATTGACATTTTTACTCGTATTGGATTTACTGTAAGCGATGGAAAAGAAATAGAAAACGATTGGTATAATTTTAGCGCTTTAAATACACCCGAAAATCATCCTGCTCGTGACATGCAAGATACTTTTTATGTTAGTTTAAATCCAGAAATGGTTTTACGCACTCAAACATCTAGTGTTCAAGTTCATATTATGGAAGATCAAGCATTGCCCATCCGAACAATATCTCCTGGAAGAGTATACAGAAATGAAGCGGTTAGTGCAAGAGCTCATTGTCAATTTCATCAAGTAGAAGGCTTATATATAGATGAGAAAGTTTCTTTTGCTGATTTAAAACAAACGCTGTTATATTTTGCTAAAGAGATGTTTGGCGAAAAAACAAAAATAAGATTGCGGCCAAGTTATTTTCCATTTACTGAACCAAGTGCCGAAATGGATATCAGCTGCACCATCTGTAAAGGCAAAGGCTGTAATATTTGCAAACAAACGGGTTGGGTTGAAATATTAGGTTGTGGAATGGTTGACCCTCAGGTTTTAATTAATTGTGGGATCGACGAAAATAAATACAAAGGATTTGCTTTTGGCATGGGAATTGAAAGAATTACAATGCTTAAATATCAGATAAATGATTTAAGATTATTTTTCGAAAACGACATTCGGTTTTTAAAGCAATTTACCTCAGCTTAAAATTAATTATCACTCATTCATGAGTTCATTAAAAAGACTTGCTCAATTAAAAACCATGCTCGAATTAGAGCCAAATGATTTGTTTTTAAATTATTCATTAGGCCTTGAAAATATTGCACAATCAAATATTAATGAGGCTGAATTTCAGTTTAAAAAAGCATTAGATTTAAACCCAGATTATATTCCTGCCTATTATCAATTAGGAAAACTTTTTGAATTAAAAAAAAACACAAAACAAGCTATTTTATTTTTTAAAAATGGCTTAGAAAAAGCTAGATTAGTAAAGGATTTTAAGGCAATTAACGAATTTGGAGAAGCAATTTTTTTGCTTGAAGATTAATATTTTTAAGCCAAATATGTATTTTAAAATATTTTTATTTAGTTTATTTATTGTGTAGTTTTAAAAAATTTCATTTATGTCATCAAAAATTACACTACAATCAACTTTTTTTATTCTTTTTTTATTTTTAAATCAAATAAAAGCTCAAATAGATTTCCCAAAAGAAAAAAATAATGAGCCATGCGCGACAGAAATTCCAAGTCAACAATGGGAAGAAGAATTTCAACAATTAATTCAAAAAGTAAAAACAAACAACATTTCTAATAAAACACAAGCTCAGGTTTTTACAATTCCTGTAATAATTCATGTTATTCATGGAGGCGAGGCCGTTGGAACTTATCCAAATTTAGCTCAAGGGCAGTTAAATTCTCAAATACAAGTTTTAAATAATGATTTTGGAGGAATAGGATTTAATAGCGGAAATTATCCAGCCAATGCATTTGTAAATTATGCATTAAATCAAGTTTTGCCTCAAACTAATTTAGATGTTTTAGGAAGAGTTATGATTGCTAATTGCAATGTGCAGTTTTGTTTGGCCACATTAGATACCTTAGGAAATTTATTAGCAGAACCAGGTATTGAACGAATTAATTATGTAACGAAAGGTTGGACAAATCCAATAACATTTTCATCTAGCACATCTTTACAGAATTATATAAACGGAACCATAAAGCCTCAATCCATTTGGAATGTATCAAAATATTTAAACATATGGGTAACCGATAGAATTTCTAATGGTTCGCTTTTAGGCTATGCTACTTTTCCACCCTTAACTACATTATCGGGTTTACCTGGTTCATTCGGGACTTCTACCACAGATGGCTTTTGGTGTTTATCTAAAGCTTTTGGCTCGCAAGGAATTTATCCAAGTGGCACTTATTTAACTGGCTATACCAGAGGGCGAACTAGTTCGCATGAAATAGGACACTATTTAGGGCTGAGACACACATGGGGAGATGCTACTTGCGCCACAGATTATTGCGATGATACGCCACCTGCTAAAACAAGTAATTTTGGATCACCTAATTACCCCCTAAATGCAACAGGTTCCAATTCTTGCTCTAGTGCTGTTGATGGAAGTATGTTTATGAATATTATGGATTATGTAGATGATCCAGCAAAATATATGCTTACAACAGACCAGTCAACCCGAATACAAACAGCGATGATCAGCAGTCCTTATCGTAAATTTTTGGGCACTCATAATCTGTGTTCTATTTCTTCAATTGCTGCTTCAGCGCAATTTAATATACCTAATAAATTTTGCGGACTAGGGTCAATAACACCTACTAATAATTCTTCCGGAACCCCAGTTCCTAATTACACGTGGTCTGTTTCAGGTGGCGCATTAATTAATCCTAGTAACAATGCAATTATTCCTAGTATTACTTTTACAAGTACGGGTAATTATACCATTACTTTAACAGCAAATAATGCCTCAACAAGTGTGATTTCAAAAACAATTTCTGTTTATCCAAATCCTGTTTTAGTTATTAATTCTCCAACTTTAGTTTGCTACGAAGACTTAGTAACAGTTTCAGCAATTGGAGGTAATTCATATACTTGGTTACCTTATTTATCTGTTGGACCATCTTTTACATATATTGCTTTTGCTGATGAATCATATACTTGCACAGCTACTAGTATTAATGGTTGCAAGAGTGAAGATTCCATAAGTATTAAGGTTGTAGAATGTTTAAGTTTTGCAAGCCTAAAAAATCAATCCATTTCACTTAACGTTTTTCCAAATCCAGCATCAACTCAATTGACTATAAAAAATAGTAATCTATTAACAAAGGAAATAAATATTGAAATAAAAAATATGATGGGCCAAATAGTTTTAAGTCAAAAATTAAGTTTTGAAAAAAATAATCAAGAAGCTAATATAAATATCAGTAACTTAAATAAAGGGTTTTATATTCTCAACTTTAAAGACGAAAATGGAAGTTCGCAAGGATTAAAACTAATTAAAGAATAACCTAAGCATTTATTATATCTGTATAAGGCGAGTTAATTCTCGTCTTATTTTTTTATGATTAAAATTTAAAAACAAGTCGATTTTACATCATAAAACTTTTTAATAATAATAGTTACCTTTATCTTTTATGAGAAGCCTTCTTACTACCCTCAATGCAAAATATATCCATAGTAATTTAGCCATAAGGCTTCTTTACGAATTAAATCAGCATCACAAGGGTTTAGAATGGAAAGAGTTTACAATTAAAGAACCAGGTGATGAAATAGCATTATTTTGTTCTCAGTATGATGTTGTTGCTTTTAGTTGTTATATATGGAATATTACGCCCATTTTAGCTGTAGCAAAAAAAATAAAAGAATTAAAATCAGATTGCAAAATATTATTAGGAGGTCCAGAAGTTAGTTACGAGTATGATGAAATAATCTCTTTACCTTTTATAGATTTTATTATTGTTGGTGAGGGCGAAACTCCTTTCGGCGAATTTCTTAATTCGTATCCAAATGTTGAAAATGTTCCGAGTTTAGTTAGAAAGGATAATCTTAAAATTATTAAAAATACTTTAGCGCCGATGTTCGATTTAAAGAATTTTGAGCAAAGCATGCCATACCAATTTGATAATTTTGAGGAATTAAAAAACAAAGTACTGTATATCGAAACATCTCGGGGTTGCCCATATAAATGTGAGTTTTGCTTAGCTAGTTTGGACAACAAAGTTCGTTATCTTCCAGATGCAAGTATAAAGAAAACATTACTTTTTATGATGGAGCATGGAAAAGTGGTAAAATTTTTAGACAGAACTTTTAATATTAAACGAGATTTTACAATCGATATTTTTAAATTTATTTTAGAGCATCATCGCCCTCATAATGTTTTCCAATTTGAAATAACTGCCGATATTCTTCATCCCGATATTATTAATTTTATTCATGAGAATGTGCCTAAAGGATTATTTCGTTTTGAAATAGGAATTCAAACAGTAAATCAAAAAGCGAATTTAGAAGTAAGTCGTAAGCAAAATTTTGAAAAAACTAAACGTATTATTCAAGAATTAGATTATAAAATTGAAATGCATTTAGATTTAATCGTTGGGCTTCCACTAGATTATTGGGATGATATTAAATATAGTTTTGAAGAGGTGTTTAAATTATTTGCTCCTGAAATGCAATTAGGATTTTTGAAATTTTTAAAGGGAACAACTATGCGAGATAAAGAAAAGCATGGTTTTATTTATGATCAAAACCCTCCCTATCAAATTATTGAAAGCAACTATCTTTCAAAAGAAGAGTTAGCAAAAATTGTACAACTCGAACATGCACTCGAAATTTATTGGAATGGAAAAAAAACAATTAACACCTTAAAATATATAACCGAGCAATATAGTGTGTTTGAATTTTTACTAGGACTTGGTATTTATTTTGGAACCAAAAAAGAGTATCACAAATATTCATTAACAGATGTGTTTGATATCATTACTCAATATGCCGAAAAAAATTATCCTGAAGATGTCGTATTAAAAAAACTTATTGCAATAGATTATTATTTACACTTTAAAGTAAGGCCTCAATCATTATACTTTAAAGGCCTTGAGAAGACAGAACAAAATAAATTTATAGAAAAAACAGGATTAAATTATCATAAATACAGATATATTGTTCTTCCTTTAGATTTTAATTTTTATTCTTTCTCAAGAAACAATAAAATTAAACAAGAAAATAGCCATTTAATTATTCAATACTCTGGAACAACTAAAGCTGAAGTAATTGAAATCTAAATTAATTCGCTGACGATTTTACTCGTTTTTTAAATAGTCTTTTAAATAAATGCTTTATTTGTTTACGAAAAATAAAAGCAATTAAGAGATAAGGCACAGCCATTAAATAAAGTATTCCTGAATTTAACCCTCTAGCTATTGAATTTGGATTAGATTTTAATGAAGTTTCTGCAGCCTGCTTGCACATTGCACATTGAGCAGATAAATCTGAATTAAAAATTAAAAAATTAAAAGATAAAAAGATAAGTAGTAAATATGGTCGCAACGATTTTTTCATTAATTAAATATGCGACAAAGTTAATGCAATTTATAATGCTAAAATAATCTTATAAAATTTAATATTATTATGGTTATTCACCTTTAAAATCAGGTTTTCGCTTCTCTAAAAATGCAGAAACACCTTCTTTTGCATCATGAGTTGAAAATATTTTGCCAAATTCTTCAATTTCTACTTCAAAGCCATTTAATTTATTATTATACCCTGCATTAATTGTTTTAATCGCTATTTTCACGGCGTGAGGGCTCTTTAAAATGATTTTATTAGATATTTCAAAACATTTAGCTAGTAAATCTTCTTGTAAGGTTAAGTGATTAACTAAGCCCCATTTATAGGCGTCTTGAGCATTTATTGAATCGCCACTTGTAATCATTTCAAATGCTTTTCCTTTTCCAACTAATTGAGCAAGCCTTTGAGTCCCACCATATCCGGGTATAAGCCCTAAGCTAACTTCTGGCAAGCCCATTTTAGCAGTATCACTCATCACTCTTATGTGGCATGCCATTGCTAATTCTAATCCTGCGCCTAACGAAAAGCCATTTATTGCCGCGATAATAGGTTTGCTGTAATTTTCGATAAAATTAAATATTTTAAAATGACCATTAGAACTTAATTGTTTTCCTTCCTCTACAGATAAGCCTGCAAGTTCAGAAATATCGGCTCCAGCTACAAATGCCTTTTGACCTGAGCCTGTTATTATTACAACACGAACATCATTTTGATTTTCTGCGCCTACTAATGTTTCATGTAACTCTTCAATGGTTTGTTTATTTAGAGCGTTTAATTTATCAGGTCTATTAATTGTAATAACTAATATCTGATTAATTAGTTCACAAATTATATTTTCGCTTTTTACCAACATTTTTTTCGAACAAATATAAAATAATTTAATTTAGAAAATTTAGATGTCTAAATTAATTTTTTAATAAAATTATTGTGAATTTAAATAATTAGCTAAATAAGAACTCATGGTAAAACAAGATTGCAATAAATATCCTCCGGTAGGAGCATCATAATTTAACATCTCTCCAATAACAAAGTGATTCGAAAGAGATTGCAATTCAAAATATGGACTTAGCGTTTTTAAATCTATTCCTCCAACTGTTGATATGGCTTCATCAATTGGCCCCGTTTCTTTTAGCTCAAGTTTTAATTTTTTTATTGCTACAACTAATAATTTTGGATTTTTAAAAACTTCTTTACTAGTGTAACATTTTAAAAGTAATAATTGAGTGGGAGTTAAATTTAATAAAGTTGATACTTGTTGGCTATAGTTTTTAGATTTTTTTATTGCTGTTAATTTTTTTAAAAGGACCTCTTCTGATAAATTTGGTTTAAAATCAATAATTAATTCTGCTTTTTTAAAGTCATTTATTTCTTTTCTTATAGAGGGACTTAAGGGGTAAACACCGCCTCCTTCAATGCCAAATCTTGTTAACATGGCCTCACCTAATTGTAACGTTTTTCCCACCTTAAACGAGCAGTTTTTTAGAGCCTTTCCTTCAATGCGATTTATAAGTTCAACAGGCCAATTAATTTTGAAAGCACAATTACTCGCTTCAAATGGTAGAGTAGGGATTCCTATTTTATCAAATTTTGTTAACCAATCTCCATCACTTCCAGTTACATGCCAACTTGCCCCTCCCATACAATAAATAAAAAAATCACCTTTAACCGTTAAATTATTTTTTTGATTTTTAAATAAAAGCGAATGGGCGGAATCAAAACCTATCCATTCGTGTTTCTTAAATAAATTAATTTCTTTTTGATTAATAATATTAATCAAAACATTTAAAACATCAATAGGTTTTATTCCTTTAACAGGAAAAACTCTTCCACTGCTGCCTATATAGGTCTCAATACCTATTTTGTTTAGCCAATTAATAAAATTTTCATTTGAAAATTTAGAAAAAGAATTTTTAAAAAAGGAATGAGGAGAGTATTTTTTTACAAAATTTTCAGAGCTTTCAGAGTGTGTGAGGTTAAGACCCCCATCGCCCGCAACTAAAAATTTACGGCCTAGCGTTGCATTTTTTTCATATATAGCTACATTATATTTTGTTGTATCTAATTGGCAAGCTAAAAACAAAGCACAAGAACCACCTCCAACTATAACAATTTTTTTTTTCAAACGAAATCAAATTTAAGCATGACTTATCTTGTCGAGAAAAGAGTCGATACTTTTATACATAGTGTTAAAAAACTGATAACGCTGCGCTTCTGAAACGCCACTAATTAGATTGCTTTTGCGCTCTAAATTATGAACCCAATGTTCTGTTTCTTCACAAAATTCTGTATTATTTGTTGTTAAAGAATTCATGGTATTAAATGAAATGTAAGCGTATTTTAAATTACCCATTGTGATATAAATACAGTTTGTTCCGAGAACAACCTCACTGCTATAAAGGGTAAAGTTGTTTTTATTATCATTATTATTTTTTCTTCCATCTTCTGCAAATTTCTGTACCATTTCAATCATTTTTTTATATTCATTTAATAATTCTAAGGCATCAATTTTATTAAGTATACCGGTATCAAAATAAAACTTAATTTGTCTTAGACCAGTATAAATAGTTCCTTCAGACCAAATTTCAATACTGGGAATATTTAAAAATGCGTGATAGGATTCTTGAGCAATTTCAACAAGTTTTTTAGGGATTTTACCAAATTCGAAATTAACTTTTTGGTATTGAGGAACATTTAAAACACTTTTTTGCCAATAAAATAATTTAAACTCGGTAAGCTTCTTCGAAAAAAAAGAGTAAAATACCGGAATGTCTTCTGCTACATAGTAAATATTTTTATCTTCGACTTTATTTATACTTTCAAGCCGATTTCTTAAACTAGTAAGATATTTTTCAAAATTTACTTCGCTATCAGTTAATTTTATGTATTCAAAGGTTACAGAATCATTCGAATTACCATAAATTTCATCAATGCTAATTTTGTGTTTTCGAGTAATAATATAAATCTCCTCAAAAGTAAAATCAGTTTCTCCTCTAATCCTTCTATATGCACTATCAATACTTATATTTAATAAATCTGAAATTTCTTCTGCAATTCCAATAGTAGGAGCTAGAATTTTTTTTAAACGAGTAATAAAATTATTTTGAATTCCAGAAGAAGAAGAGATTGATTTTATGTTTTTTTTATCAGACATTAAATACAGATTAATTATATAAAGATATTAATATTTTAAAATTTTGCAACACAATAAATAGGATTGATGCCTTTTTAATATTAAGTATTTAAATAGTAGTTAATAGGTTTTTATTTACTAATTGCTAAACCAAACATAAACCACTAAATTTATGGCCTAATGTTTTTTTAAATGCAACATATTAAAAATTATATTAATGGTAAATTATTAGACCCTATTTCTAAGAAATACCTCGACAATTTTTGTCCATCCACGGGAAAAGTTTACTCTTATATTCCTGATAGCGATGCGCAGGATGTAGAAATAGCATATCAAGCTGCTCAGCAAGCATTTATTGGTTGGAGTAATACTCCGAAGGAAAAGCGAGCAAATTATTTAATAGAAATTTCGCGTCTAATTGAGAAACACCTCGATAAATTAGCTTTAGCAGAATCGATTGATAATGGAAAGCCACTCAAATTAGCCAAAACAATAGATATTCCAAGAGCAGCCGATAATTTTCACTTTTATGGCACTGGCATTTTACACTATGCTTCACATGCTCATAGTATGGAAAACTCTGCTATCAATTATACTCTTCGTCAACCCGTTGGAGTAGCAGGTTGTATTTCTCCTTGGAATTTACCACTTTATTTATTTAGTTGGAAAATAGCCCCAGCTTTAGCTGCTGGCTGCACAGTGGTTGCAAAGCCTTCGGAAGTGACACCGATGACTGCCTTTTTATTATCGGAAATTTGCATGGAAGCCGGCCTTCCTCCTGGAGTCTTAAATATTGTTCATGGACTGGGTAATAAAGTAGGAGAAGCCATTGTTAGTCATCCAGGTATTCCTTTAATTTCTTTTACTGGCGGAACATCTACAGGCAAAACTATTGCAAGTATAGCGGCGCCTATGTTTAAAAAATTATCGCTAGAATTGGGAGGTAAAAATCCTAACATTATTTTTGCAGATTGTGATTATGAAAAAATGTTATCAAGCACCATGCGTTCTTCATTTTCTAATCAAGGGCAAATTTGTTTATGCGGCTCTAGAATATTTATTGAACGAAGCATTTACGAAAAATTTAAATTAGATTTTATTTCAAAAACAAAAGCATTGTTAGTCGGTAATCCAATAGAAGATAAAACTAATATTGGAGCAATCGTTTCAAAAGAACACCAGCAAAAAATACTAAGCTATATTGAGCTTGCAAAAACTGAAGGTGGAAAAATAATTTGTGGAGGTAAAGCAAAAATTGTTGACGGTGATTTTGAAGGTGGTTATTTTATTGAACCAACTATTATTGAAGGACTAAAATATAATTGCAGATCTAATCAAGAAGAAATTTTTGGTCCGGTAGTTAGTATAACACCTTTCGATTCTGAAGAAGAAGCTTTAATGATGGCAAACTCAACGATATATGGTTTGGCAGGTATTGTTTGGACAGAAAATTTAACACGCGCTCATCGATTAGCTAATAATTTAAAAGCAGGTATTGTTTGGATTAATTGTTGGCTGCTTCGCGATTTAAGAACTCCATTTGGCGGCGTAAAAGCAAGTGGTGTTGGTCGAGAAGGCGGTTTCGAAGGGCTTGATTTTTTTACTGAACCAAAAAATGTTTGCATAAAGTTCTAATTTCTTTTAAGCTTACAAACAAAAAATTGTATTGAGTAATTTTTACGAAATATTAGGATTAAAAATAGGAGCAGAGCGACTAGAAATAAAATCTGCATTTAGAAGATTAGCCAAACTTTATCATCCAGATAAAAATAATAAAGAAAAAGAAAAATTTTCTTTAATTTTAAAAGCATACAAAACATTATCAGATAATAGACTAAGATTAATTTATGATTCTAGATTAAACCAGTCGAGCAATCAATATAACGAAACCCTTAATAAAAAAACACCAAATAAAAATTGGAAGTTTGATGAAAAAGAACTTAAACGCCGCCAGTATTATAACGATTACATTAAAAAGCACGAAAAACACATCAAGCCTATTTCTAAAACGGAACCTTTAAAAAGTTCTTATAATGAGTATAAATATATTTTATTTGCTACACCTTTGGCCGTAGCTTTATTTTTATTAATTATGCAATTAGCTATCCCAGAAAATCCTCTTCCAACTAAAACGGTATATCCAAAACAAAACATTAATTCAGCCATTAATTCCGCTTCTGTTAATCCAATTAAAGATACTATTAATTCAAAAAAACACTAATCATGATAAAAAAAATCGAACACATTGGAATTGCAGTTTCTAGTTTAGAAAATAGTAACTTGTTGTTTAAAAAATTATTTGGTGAGCCACATTATAAGTTAGAAAATTTAGAAAGTGAGGGTGTAAGCACCTCTTTTTTTATGATTGGCGAAACAAAAATTGAATTGCTTGAAGCGACAACACCAAATAGCCCAATCGCTAAATTTATAGAAAAAAAAGGCGAAGGTATTCATCACATTGCATATGCCGTTGATGACTTAGATTCTGAAATTAATAGATTGACTAGTGAAGGCTTTCAATTTATTAGTAAACAACCAAAAGATGGTGCAGATAATAAACGAATTTGTTTTTTGCACCCAAAAAGCACAAATGGAATTTTAGTTGAATTGTGCGAAGAAAAAACAAAATAAATTGATGTAAATTTGTCTTTTATGCAAGATATTAAAATTAACATTCAAAACTCTGATAATACATTAACAACGTTAGAAGCGCCAACTGATATGGGCTTAAACTTAATGGAATTTTTAAAAGGGAACGATTATGATGTAATGGCAACTTGCGGTGGCATGGCTTTGTGTGCAACCTGCCATGTAGAAATAGTTTCAGGTTTCGATTTATTATCTGAAATCACTAATGATGAACTTATAATGCTCGATACATTACCAAATATAACAGAAAAGTCTAGGCTTTCATGCCAACTTCATTTAAATAATAGTTTAAATAATATTGTTGTAAGAATATTGGGCGACGGAGTGGTATAAATTTAATCAAATTCATTGTGACGGTTCCAGATACTTCCGCTAAAATTTTTCCCAAAAGCAAAACATACATAAGCAGTTACACCCGTATTAAATATTAGTAAATGAAAAAATGTGGCCGCCCGATATCCGCTAAAATATTCTGCTTTTTTATCGAGTGTTATTAAAGATGTAGGCAAAATTAAATCAATTAATAAAGTAAGGCAAATTAGGCTTAAAAATAAATTTTCAAAACTACGTAAATACCAGTAACGTAATTTTCGATGCCACTTTAAAGGGTTACCCCATTGATAAATCAAAAAATAATTATTACCATAAGTTTTTGCAAATAATAATGTTTCAGAATCTTCTTTTTTCTTAAAAGAGCTACCGGTAGATAATATCTTAAAATGAGCAAGATCCTTACCAAACTTAGTATTAAATTTTTTTATTTTTAAAACAGCCTCATTAGGGATTTCATTGGCGAATTGCTTGCTGTCTAAAAATTTTAAGCGCAAGCTCACGCAAATCCATTTAATTTCTTGTAAAGTAAACACCAAATCGCTTGGCACATCCTCTTCACTTACTAATTGGAAAGTAGAATTGTATTGAATTAAATGTTTTAATATTTTTTTTTCAGAAAATAAATCAGCGCTTAAAATCCGATTCGCTTCTTTTATTAAGTTGTCTTCTTGACCTTGCGTTTGACCCCTATATTTAATGAGCTCTTTCTGAATGTTACTCTTTTCAAAACTCACCATTGTTTAAATTATTTAGTTTTTTTTAATTAATCAATTATAAAATTAAGTAGACTTTTTTTTCTTCCTAGTAAATAAAAACAAATAGGAGTAAATTTTGTTTAAAATATAATTAAATCTATGATAAAATAATATAATTACATGTTTGTCTTACAAGGGCAAATAGTTTGAGGAAATTGATTCGCCATAAAATAAAGAAGCAGCAGCATCAAATGTTTTTGGCAAATCAGTAGTATAAAAAGTAAGAGTTTTGTTTTTACTACATCCAATTTCGATTTCCGGATGTCGAATTAAATAATCTTTTAAGCTATTAGCTACAATTTTACCTTGCGAAAGTAATTGAACCCAATCAGGTAAATAATCTTTTATTTTATCTTCAATTAATGGATAATGGGTGCATCCTAATATTATTGCGTCAATAGAGGGCGATTGATTTAACAATTCTGAAACATATTTTTTAATAAAAAAATCAGCTCCTTTAGTTTTATATTCATTATTTTCAATTAAAGGAACCCACATCGGACAAGCTTGCTGAAAGACCTTGATTTTTGGAAAAAACTTCTTAATTTCAACTACATATGAATCTGAACTTATTGTCCCAGAGGTACCTAAAACCCCTACATTTCCTGTTCGAGTATAATTGCCAATAATTTCTGTAGTTGGCCTTATTACACCCAGTACTCTTTTATTTTTGAATAATAATGGCAGGTCTTTTTGTTGTATGGTTCTTAGGGCTTTTGCAGAAGCAGTATTGCAGGCTAATATAACCAAACCACAACCTTTATCAAACAAGTGTTTTACACACTCTAAAGTATAATCATAAACTGTTTCGAAACTTCTTGCACCATATGGCGCACGCGCATTGTCTCCTAAATATAAATAATCGTATTGAGGCAATTCCTTAACGATTTCTTTTAATACAGTTAAGCCGCCAAAGCCACTATCAAAAATCCCAATGGGCTGATATATCGATTTTTTTTCCACCTCTTTATAACACAAATCTAAGCAAAGATTAATTTTATTGAGACTATTTCTGTTAAAAAACATCTTTTTCCGTCATAAAAAATGCAATAAAACGGGTATTTTTACGTTTATTATATGATTTTGTTTAAGAATATCTTTTTATATCTTTTATGTTTGGCTAGTCATTTTTTTCAGGCTCAATCTAATAAAATAAATTTTATGCAGAGGGAACTTGGCTTTTTTGGCGGAGGATCCTACTATATTGGTGATATAAATAGTCGAGGCCATTTTTTAAACTCTCATCCAGCTGGTGGAATTTATTTTAGATATTGTAATACCTATCGTACAGCTTTTCGCTTTAGTTTAAACTATGGAGAAATCAGCGCCAATGATGCTAATAGTGATGAAGCTAATCAAAAAGAACGTAATTTAAATTTTTCATCAAAGCTCTACGAATTTAGTTCAGTTGCAGAATTTAATTTTGTTGAATACAGAATTGGTCACGAAAGACATAAATTTACAATGTTTCTTTTTGCCGGTTTATCAGCCTTTTATTTTAATCCAACAATTGACTTAGGCTTTGGTAAAGAATATTTAAGTAACTATAACACCGAAGGCCAGGCTTACCCAAAAATTCAATTAGGAATTCCGTTTGGGATTGGAATAAAAATGAATCTTGGTAAAAAAGTTGGAATTGGCATAGAATGGGGGCCAAGAAAAACTTTTACCGATTATTTAGATGATGTTAGTGGAAGCTACCCCGAAACGCCTGTTTATAATTCCAATGGCATTAATTTGTCTGATAGAACTATCGATGGCTCATCATCATTTGGTAATATGCGCGGCAATCCAAGTAATAAAGACTGGTATTTTTATTATGGATTAACACTTAATTTTAAACTGCCAGACCCTAATAAAAAATGTCACGGAAGAGGTAAAGGGGAAACTATTAAACGATTTAAAATTATCTTCTAGCTATTATTTAATTTAAATAATACCTATTATATTTACTTATCAATTTACAGCAATGTTGAGGTTACCAATTTTAAAGACGTATAAATTATTTATAGGCGGCCAATTTCTGAGAACAGAAAGCGGTAGATTTTATCAATTAAAAAATAAAAAAAACATTGTTCTTGCAAATGTATGTTTATCCTCACGAAAGGATTATAAAAATGCTGTAGTATCCGCTCGTCAAGCATTTTCAAGTTGGAGTCAAAAAAGCGCATTCAACAGAGGACAAATTTTATACCGCATTGCAGAGATGCTCGAAGGCAGAAAAGAACAATTTATTAACGAACTTGTTTTGCAAGGAATTACATTAAAAAAATCAAGAGAGGAACTTGACTTAAGTATTGATGCTTTAGTTTATTATGCTGGTTGGTGTGATAAATATCAAGCATTGTTTAGTTCAGTTAATCCTGTGGCATCTTCTCATTTTAATTTTTCTGTACCAGAACCAACTGGTTTAGTATCTGTTATCGCTCCAACTGAAACCGGCTTACTTGGTTTAATAAGTGTTTTAGCGCCTATTATTGCAGGGGGAAATACATGTGTAGTTTTGGCATCCGAAAAATTACCCCTTTGCTCTATTACTTTTGCCGAAGTAATTGCTACTTCTGATTTACCAGCTGGAGTTATTAATATTCTTACAGGATCAACCGATGAATTATACAGCCATTTTTCTTCTCATCTTGACGTAAACGCTATTGTGTATTGTGGAAATAATCCAAAAGAACAGAAAACGATTATGCAAAATTGCGCACTTAATGTAAAACGTTTTTTTAATTGGCATAAAGATTGGAAAAAATCTGAAAATAGAAATCCCTACTTAATTTTAGATTTACAAGAAATTAAAACAACTTGGCATCCCATAGAAACCATTGGCAATAATGGTAATAAATATTAAAATTTTATTTTTTATTAGTAGAAAATGTAGGGCAAGTGGCGCATTTATTTTTTTGAGAAGTACAAGTTTGAAGTAAGGCCCCTAAGAAGATCAAAAACATTAAAATAGTTTGTTTTTTTGTCATAAATAATTCGCACAAATATAAAAGAATATTTTAGTAATTTTAACCGGAAGTGTTTTAGCTTTATAAAACAATTAGTTCATTTAAATCAAACTGACAATTTTTTGAAGACATTTTTTTATATAGGTCAATACTTCATGCTTATGATGAGAGTTTTTAAGAGGCCTCAGAAATGGAGCGTGTATTATAAACAAATTATTTTCGAAATAGATAATATTGGTATTTCCTCACTTCCAATTGTTGCCATTATTTCAATCTTCATGGGCGGAATCATTACTATTCAATCTGCATTTAGTATTTCTAATCCTTTATTGCCATTATATGTATTAGGATTTACTGCTCGTGAAAGTATTATTTTAGAATTTAGTCCAACTATTGTTTGTTTAATATTAGCAGGTAAAGTAGGTTCTAATATTGCCTCTGAAATTGGCGCCATGAGAATTACAGAGCAGATAGATGCCTTAGAAATAATGGGAATAAACTCTGCGGGGTATTTAATTTTTCCTAAAATAATAGCGGCGATTATTATTTTTCCTTTTTTAATTGCAATAAGTATGTTTCTTGGTATTTTGGGTGGTTATGTTATGGGCGTTAGCGCTGGAGCATGTTCTTCTTACCAATATGTTTATGGCATACAAACATATTTTGAACCTAATAAGCTATATTATTCTTTTACAAAAGTTGTAGTGTTTGCTTTTATTATTACCTCTATATCCTCTTATTTTGGTTATAATACCAGTGGTGGAGCTTTAGAAGTTGGTAAAAGTAGTACAAAAGCAGTAGTATATAGCAGTGTATTAATTTTGTTGTTTGGGCTAATCTTAACTAATATTTTCTTAAACCATTGATAGAAATAAAAAATATCAATAAAACATTTGGAGATCGTCAAATTGTTAAAGACGTATCTTTTAAATTTTTTCCTTCTCAAACTAATTTAGTTATTGGCGAAAGTGGTTGCGGAAAAACTACTATTCTAAAACTAATGGTTGGTTTACATCAATTAGACTCAGGAAGTGTTTTATTTGATGGATTAGATTTTCCAAAACTTAATCAAGACGATCAACAAGATGTAAGAAAAAAAATAGGAATGTTGTTTCAAGGAGGTGCACTTTTTGATTCTCAAACTCTAGAAGAAAATGTAAGGTTTCCTCTAGATATGTTTACTGACTTATCTATAAAAGAAAAATTAGATCGCGTTAACTTTTGTTTACAAAGGGTTCAGCTCGAAGGTAAAAACGGATTGTATCCTGCAGAATTAAGTGGTGGCATGAAAAAAAGAGCGGCACTTGCCAGAGCCATTGCAAATAATCCACGTTATTTATTTTGCGACGAGCCTAATTCTGGACTAGATCCAAAAACAGCTATCGTTATTGATGAATTGATTAAAGATATTACTCACGAGTATAATATTACTACTATTATTGTTTCGCACGATATGAATAGTGTAATTGAAATTGGAGATAATATTTTATTTATTCATAAAGGAGAAAATTGGTGGACAGGAAATAAATCAGAAATCCTTCACACAACTAATAAAGAGTTATTTAATTTTGTATTTGCTGGAGAATTTATGAAATCAGTTTTTAAAGTTCAAAATAAATAAATAATTTATTTTTTATGATTTTTTTAAATAAAAAAAAACATTTTGGTTTATTAATTAAAAGAATAAGTTTAACTCTTTTTTTCTTTTTGTTAGCTTCAATTATAAATTTAATAAAATCACAATATTGTTTTACGCCTTCTTCGAATATTCAAATTTCACCTACAGCTCAAACTCAAACAACAACTATATATAGCTCAGGTATACGAGCATTTAATTTTCAAGCAACCGCTGGTTTTTATTATAATTTTTCCACTTGTGATTTATCATTAAATGATACCTACTTAAGAATATATAATAGCGCAACAGGCGGTTCAGTAATTGCCTTTAATGATGATAATTGTGGCCTTCAATCCAATCTCAATTGGCTTTGCTCTTCAAATGGAGCCTATTCTGTTCTTCTAAGTAAAAATTCATGCACGAGTTTAAGTTCAAATACCAGAATGTCTTACTCAACTTCAATTTCATCACCACAAGATCCTTGCAACAACATAAATACAATTTCTTGCGAAACTACAATGCCTTTTTTATTAGATACAGGTTCAGGTTTTTGGAATAATCCGGGTGTTTTTGTGGAGCCAGGAAATGAGGTGGTTTATGCTTATACACCAACCGTAAGTGGCCAGTATACCATAAATGTTTATCACTCTGGTGTTGGTAATATTTCTCTATACGACGCATCATCATGCAGTTCTTCTGGATGGAATTATTTAAATTATTCAGGAGCCTCGTTAACTTCTACTTTTTCAGCCTTTGTTCAATTAACAAATGGGATTACACGTTATTTTTTAATTGACGACGACGATATTAATATAAGTAATGGAACTATTGAATTAATTTGTCCAAATGGTTTTGTAAATTCATGTACACAATTAAATTATGGTTCATCGCAAGCAAATAGTCCGTCTGACGAGGAAATATTTAATGTTACTTTTGGCACATTAAATAATTCAAGTAATTGTAATTCAATTGCTCCAGGAACAGGTTCTATTAAAAATCAATACAGTAATTATACTGGTTCGGTTACAGCCCCAACTCTTACCTTAGGTAATACTTATTCAATTTCTGTTACATTAGGCGAGTGCAATACTAGCACTTATACAGGAGGTGTTTCGGTTTATATCGATTATAATGCAAATGGTATTTTTACAGATCAAGGAGAAAATGTATGGAATATTCCAAATTCAAATTTTTCTTTTGCAGGCTCTACCTATAGCTCAAATATATTAATTCCCGCAAACACAACCATAGGCTTTAAACGCATGAGAGTAATTGCATCTTATTCTGGTTCAATGGCCCCAACAGCATTATATAGCTATGGAGAAACTGAAGATTATTGTATTCAATTAAAAGCGATTGAAGCATCTATCTTTTCAACTAATCAAATCGATTTAAAAGTGAATGTTTATCCTAATCCTAGTATGGGCTTACTAATTGTTAAGTTAGAAAATAATCAGGATTATAAAATTGTAATTTCAAATATTTTAGGCGAGGTTATATATTTTAAAGAATCTGAAAACACTAATTCAATTGATTTAATAAAATTTGAAAATGGCTTGTACTTTTTAAAAATATTGGATAATAATTGCACTTTATTCTCAACTCGAATTATAAAAAATTAAAAATATCTTTTAAATTAAGTTTTGATTATTTTATAATTCAATTTTAAAAATTTATTTAAATTTCAACTTGTATTTCTAACCAACGCGTTGATTTTTGATCTAACAACTCATTAATACGTTTTGCTTCATCACTCAATTCTTGAATTTGATTATAATCTGTAATGCCCGAAGCTAATTGTAATTCTAATTCTTGTTTTTGTTTTTCTAATTTTGGAATTTCTAATTCCAACTCATCTAATTCGCGCTGTGTTTTATAAGAATGTTTTTTGGTTGATGTTTCCAAAAAGGTATTTTCTTTATTTTTTGTATTTAATTTAGGTATTTCTTTTTCTAGTGATGGAAATGGCTCATCTTTTTGATTGCTCTTCCAGGTTCTATATTCAGTATAATTACCTGGGAAATCTTTAATCGAGCCATCACCTTCTAAAACAAAAGTATGATCAACTAATCGATCAATAAAATAACGATCATGCGAAACAATTAAAACACAGCCCTTAAATTCTTCTAAAAAATCTTCTAAGGTTTGTAAAGTAACAATGTCTAAATCATTTGTAGGCTCATCTAAAATTAAAAAATTTGGATTTTTCATTAACACCGTTAATAAATAAAGACGTCTTTTTTCTCCTCCACTTAAAGTGTGGGCATAACTAAATTGAACATTAGGCGGAAAATTAAAACGAGTTAATAAATGCGATGCCGATAAACTAGTGCCATTTGATAAAGGAATGTGTTCTGCAATATCTCGCACTATTTCAATAATACGTTTATCGTTATTAATAAGCATACCAGCTTGAGAGTAATAGCCAAAAACGATAGTATCTCCCAATTGAACTTTACCAGTATCAACTTTTTCTTTTCCTTGAATAATATTTAATAAGGTTGTTTTTCCGGTTCCATTTTTACCTACTACCCCAATTTTTTCGCCCGGAATAAATGTGTAAGTAAAAGGTTCACCTAAAATTACTCTATTCGGGAATTTTTTTGTGATTCGATGGAGTTCTACAATTTTTGAACCCATCCTTTCCATTTTCACAGTCAACTCTATTTTTTTTTCAATGCGTTTTTGTTTTGCTTTTTTTTCTATTTCATAAAAAGCATCTACTCGCGATTTTGATTTTGTACCTCTTGCTTTTGGCATTTTTCGAACCCAAACCACTTCTTTTCGATATAAGTTTTTTGCTTTATCAATTTCTGAATTTTTGATTTGTTCACGCTCAGCTTTTTTTTCTAAATAATAATCAAAATTACCTTTGTACTCATATAACTCGTGATTATCAATTTCGATAATTTTATCACAAACCTCATCTAAAAAATAACGATCATGGGTTACCAATAAAATACTTAAAGACGAATCTTGAAGATAGTTTTCAAGCCATTCAATCATATCAATGTCTAAATGATTTGTGGGCTCATCCATAACCAATAGGTTAGGCCGATTTATTAAGGTTAATGCCAAGGCAACTCGTTTTTTTTGACCTCCAGAAAGGGTACTAATAATTTGAGTGGTGTCTTTTATTTCAAGCCGAGTAAGAATTTCTAAAATATTTTTTTCGTAATCCCAAGCCTCCATTAAATTCATTTCGTTAAGAGCTGCTTCCATTCTATCAGCAAGCTGATCGCTCGAATCGGTTTCGCTTAACCTAATTACTTCGTCATAATTTTTTATACAACGCACAAATTTATTATCAGCTGTATCAATTAATTGTTGAATGCTTAACGATTCATCAAATGTAAAATTTTGATCTAAAAAGCCTATAGTAATATCTTTTCTAAAAATAGCATCGCCTTCATCTGCAATTTCTATTCCTTTTAATATTTTAAATAGTGTCGTTTTTCCGGAGCCATTTTTTGCTACCAATGCCAATTTTTCACCATAATTGATGCCAAAACTGATTTTATTAAAGAGAATTTTAGCGCCGTAGGACTTAGACAGATTGTTGATGGAAAGCAAATTCATGGCGGTAAAGGTAAGTAATCATTTGCTACAAAAATATATATCATTTAAGATGAAAAAACCTTTCATATTATTTTATAAAAAGGCCATAAAGAAATAGATTGTTTACCTATAAATGAAGCAATTCAAAACACAAAGCAATAAAACGCCTATGTTTTTTTAGAAAAATAAAGGATAAAATTAATTGTATTAATTAAGCTGACTGTAATTTTTTGAAGCTAAAATAAGCCCCTGCTCGTCCCAATTTGTCCATATCCCAGTTTTTTGTCCTTCAAGATAATTCATTTCAAAACGCTTCGTTCCATTATCATCAAATACAAACCAAGTTCCTGTTTTTTTGCCATTTTTATAGAAAGCAATGGCTATCGTAATTCCATTTTCATTAAACCGAATCCATTTTTCGTCTTTTTGACCCTTTACAAAATTACCTTTTTCCATCAATTGTCCCGAAGAATATAAACACATGGCCTCCCCATCAACTATACCTTCTTTTATTGTAAAGGTCGTTTTTAAATTTTTATCTGTTTTTTGAATTACGCCATTAAATAATTCACCATCGCTATCTATATATAAACCCTTTTCGTTTTGAGTTTGAGCATGTAACTCGCTAAAAATAAATAACACCAAAAATACCTTAACTAAATTTTTCATAAATTATTGGTTTTAATAGGTTTAACAATTGTTTTCTTCTACAAAATTATTAAATTAATAATTTAGAAACAATAGGGTAATAAAAAGATAACATTAAATTTACTTTTGTAGAGCCATTAATTTTGACTTAACTTTAAATAAATTCAATAATAACTAAGATTAAGACTGCTTTTAGCAAGAATTAATAGCTAAAAAATAGATTGTAATGTTAAATCAGAAAATGAAAACAAATTATTTGATTTTATTTTTAGAGGCGAATATCCAAGACTACCAATCGAAATTGAGTAAATTTCGTTCGATTTTAAAGCCAGCTTATAATTTCCGTCTAAATCCGAATAAAAGGTTTCTCCGGTTTCTTGAATTAAAATTTTTGCTCCAACAATAGACTGGCCATATGAATCGGTAATTTTTCCAATTATTACTTTTTCTACGACTTTATCTTTGTCATTATTGCCCGAAAAAGACAATAGATGTAAATTTAAAATAAAAAATATGTAAAATAATTTTTTCAACAAGGCTAAATTAAACATACAAGGTGTTTATAATATTAGCTCAATATTATTAAATTGTTAAGTGCTTAAAATTGACTAAAAAAAGGGGGATATAATTAAGCGTAAAAACAGTTTAATATTTTATCTTTATAATTATGCGTATTGATATTATTAGTGCAGTGCCAGATTTAATGACGAGTTCTTTTGGCCACTCTATTCTTAAAAGGGCCATTAAAAATAAATTAGTAGAAGTTAACTTAATTAATTTACGTGATTATGCTACCAATAAACAAAAACAAATAGACGATTATGCCTTTGGGGGAGGAGCGGGTATGGTTTTAATGATTGAGCCTATCGATGCTTGCATATTAGATTTAAAATCTAAACGAATTTATGATGAAATTATTTATATGAGTCCAGATGGCGAATTACTAAACCAAAAAATTTGTAATCAATTATCCTTAGTAAAAAATATTATTATTTTATGCGGACATTATAAGGGGATTGATGAGCGCGTTAGAGAGAATTTAATTACCCGCGAAATAAGTGTTGGAGATTATGTTTTAAGTGGAGGAGAAATTGCTGCCGCCATGTTAAGCGATGCAGTTATTCGATTATTACCAGGCGTATTAAACGACGAAACATCAGCCCTGAGCGATTCGTTTCAAGATGATTTATTAGCCCCACCAGTATATACCCGCCCAGCAGAATATAAAGGATGGAAAATACCTGATATTTTAATTAGTGGCCACACGTTAAATGTTGAAAAATGGCGCCATGAAAAAACTTTGGAAAGAACAAAACAACGAAGACCAGATTTATTAAAATAAAAACTTTTATACCTTTACTTAATACTATTTAACTAAAATATGTAATAGCATAAACTATTTTATTTTACTCTTCATGAATTTAACTATTGGATATTCTCCTTGCCCAAACGATTGTTTTGTTTTTGACGCCTTGGTGAATAAAAAAATTGATACTGAAGGTTTAAATTTTGAAGTAATTTTAGAGGATATAGAAACATTAAATAAAAAAGCATTAGAAGGCCATTTAGATATTACTAAACTTAGTTTTCATGCCTACGTTTATAATTTAAAACAATATATATTATTGCGAGCAGGCAGTGCTCTTGGCTTTAATTGTGGGCCCATATTAGTTACAAGCGCTAAATCGAAAATTAAAAATTTAGATGATATTTCAGTGGCTATACCTGGAAAGCTAACTACAGCAAATTTTTTGCTCTCATTAGCGTATCCGAATTTGAAGAATAAAATTGAATATACTTTTAGTGATATTGAGGAAGCTGTTTTAAAAGGGAAAGTGGATGCTGGATTAATTATTCACGAAAATAGATTTACCTACCACGAAAAAGGCTTAGTTAAAATAATTGATTTAGGCGAGTATTGGAATTCTCTAATTCAAGCGCCTATTCCATTGGGCGGAATAGTTATTAAAAGACATTTGGATAAGGATCTTCAACAAAAAGTAAATAAACTAATAAAAAAAAGTGTAGAGTTTGCATTTCAAAATCCCGAAAGCTCAATGCAATATGTGAAACAAAATGCTCAAGAAATGAACGAGGAAGTGATGAAAAAACACATTAACCTTTATGTTAATTCTTTCTCTTTAGATTTAGGCGATATAGGCATTAATGCAGTTGAATTAATGTTTAATAAAGGGAAAGAATTAAAGCTTTTTGATTTTGAAACTAATCAACTAATTATTGATTAATTTCTTATCCATTTTTGAAAACAGTAATCAAATTTATTTTTTTCATCGGCCTCATGGCAATCTTCCCAAACCAAATTAAACTGTGAGGTATTAATTTTCGAAAAAAATGTATCAGCATCAAATTTATTTTTTACTATAGTTATATATAATTCTTTAATCATAGGCATTGCTAAAGTATAAATTTCGGCACCGCCTATTACAAAAACCTTTTCTGATTCACATTCGCTGAATGCAGCGTTTAGGCTTTGATATATTTCTGCCCCTTCAATTTTGAAATCTTCATTTCGGGTAATGATTATGTTTTTTCTTCCAGGTAATAATTTGCCAATGCTTTGGTAGGTTTTGCGACCCATAATAATAGGACAGCCCATTGTGGTTTGTTTAAAAAATTTTAAATCGGCAGGTAAATGCCAAAGTAATTGATTGTTTTTTCCTATTGCATGGTTTAGGTCGATAGCAACAATAGCGGCAATTATCATATAGTAAAAAATTAAATTTTAATTACAACAAACCTATTCAATTAACTTTATTAGAGCAATAATATTTTTAAAAGGTTAATATCTTTAACAAAAAAAAAGAGGGCTTGTTTTATGGTTAATAACTATTTTTTCTAGATTTACGATTATGCAAGGTAAATTGCTTGTTGCTCATCCACTTTTAAACGATAGTTTTTTTAATCGTTCGGTAATATATCTAACTGATTATAGTAAGGACGGAGCCATTGGATTTAGTTTAAATTTTAAAACAGAATTTAATTTAAGCGATATTAAAACGAATATAAAAAATGGGCACTTTCCTATATATGAAGGAGGACCTGTTGCTAAAAACGAATTGTTTTTTTTACATACTTTAGGTTCTCAAATAAGTAATGCTTCTAAAATAAATAATTACTTTTTTATTGGAGGCGATTTTAATGAATTAACTTTTTTAATTGAAAAAGGTAAAGTAAAACAAAATCAAATTCGTTTTTTTGCAGGCTATAGCGGTTGGGACGAGAACCAATTAGACCAAGAAATTAAAAATAAGCATTGGCTTATAAATGCCCCCAGCAACGCTGCTTTTTTTGGAAATGCCACCGAAAATTTATGGAAATTACAATTAACAGAAATTAAAAAAACGTATGGCATTTTTGGAGAGTTTGGATTTGATCCTTATATGAACTAAGTCATTTTTATTTTAATCCAACATTCTCTTTTAGCAATATTGGAATTTTTTTCTTTATGTAAAATCGACCTACATATAAATCACCTTTTAGTTCTATATTTCCTTTAGCCGAAATACCTGATATTAATTTCATAATATCCATTAAATCTAAATGCTTAAAGTTACTTTTAAAATTAAATTCATAGCTCTTTTCTGAGTTGGCCTCTATAAAAACTTTTTCGATGAGCTTGGTTGATCCTATATCTATCCCTTCATATTTAACATCAAATTCACCACTATAAATGTAACCCCCCATCCAATTGGGATTTTTAATTTTTATTGAAACAATGGCTTCAATGCCTTGTAAACTGATTTTGTTTATTCGAAATCCACTTATTCCATCACATTTTATTCCTTTAAAATTAACACAGCTAGTCACTAATATTAAACAAATTAAACCTAAAGCTATTTTAAATTTTATCATTAATTTATTATTTATATTTAATTGTAAATTAATAAATATAAGCCTTAATCAGCTTGTTTTAAATTAATTCGATTTTAGTTTTTTTTGTTTGATAGTGCAGTAAAGTATTTGTAAAATAATGGAATTGTTTCTATTCCTTTATAATAATTAAATAATCCATAATGCTCGTTTGGTGAGTGTAATCCGTCCGAATCTAATCCAAATCCAAATAATATACTATCTAAACCCAACTCTTTTTTAAAAAGCGCTACAATCGGAATGCTGCCGCCGCCTCTGGTTGGCAATGGTTTTTTACCGTATGTTTCTTGCATAGCCAAGCTTGCCGATTGATAACCAATACTATCTGTACCTACAAAAACTGGCTCTCCGCCATGATGCGCTTTTACTTTTACTTTTACAGATGCTGGTGCAATGCTTTCAAAATATTTTTGAAATAATTCTGATATTTTTTGTGAGCCTTGATTAGGAACTAATCGCATACTTATTTTTGCAAAGGCTTTTGATGGCAAAACTGTTTTAGCTCCTTCGCCTATGTATCCGCCCCATATACCATTTACATCTAATGTTGGACGGATGCCAGTTCTTTCGATGGTGCTATATCCTTTTTCTCCATGTTCCTTTTCAATGATTAAATCTTTTTTAAAATCTTCTAAATTAAATGGAGCCTCTGCCATTTCACTTCTTTCTAAATCACTTAGTTCATCCACATCATCATAAAATCCAGGAATGGTAATGTGATTATTCTCATCATGACAACTGGCAATCATTTTGCATAAAATATTTATTGGATTAGCAACCGCACCGCCGTAAACACCGCTATGCAAATCACGATTAGGACCAACTACTTCAACTTCCATGTATGATAAGCCTCTTAATCCAGTATCAATACTTGGCGTATCGTTCGCAATTATGGATGTATCCGAAATCAAAATAACATCGCCTGTTAATCTATTTTTATTGGCAATAATCCATGGTCCCAAATTTGGTGAGCCAACTTCCTCTTCGCCTTCAATCATAAACTTAACATTACATGGCAATGTATTAGTTTTCATCATAATTTCGAATGCTTTTATGTGCATATACATTTGACCTTTATCATCGCAAGCACCGCGAGCAAATATTGCACCTTCAGGATGTATATCAGTTTTTTTAATTATGGGTTCAAATGGTGGCGAATCCCAAAGATTAATTGGATCGGCCGGCTGAACATCGTAATGCCCATATACTAAAATTGTAGGCTTTGATGCATCTATTATTTTTTCGCCATAAACTACCGGATAACCAGTTGTTGGAGTTATCTCAACTAAATCTGCGCCAGCTTCTATTAAACGATGTTTAACTGCTTCGGCAGTTTTTATCATGTCGTTTTTATGTTTACTGTCTGCACTTATTGAAGGAATTTTTAATAAATCGATTAATTCGTTTAAAAAACGCTCTTTGTTAAGGTCTAAATAATTAGTGATGTTTGATTTTTCCATAAATTTTTAAAAAGCTAAATTACCCTTTTGAATATTAATTGAAAAGAAAATAGTTAAACTTTATTTAATTTTATTATTATTGAATTAAATTTTAATTAAAATAAAAAGACTATAATTTTTAATTTTGTATGATAAAATGAAAAAAAAAGTCGGTTTTTTGTTTTTTTTATTATCAACTCACATTTTTGCACAACGTATTTTAAATTTTAAAATTTTTCAGGTCAATCAAGCCGTTTTTTTAAATTTTATTTTATCAAAAGGCAGCAGTTGTAATGGGTTTAATGTATTGCATTCTACCGATTCAGTCAATTTTAAAATAATTCACGAAGATCCAACCATATGTGGAACTTCTAATGCCGATGAAGCTAAAAATTGGACGCATGCTAACCCCACAATCAATCAATTAAATTATTATAAAATCCAACTAAATCCTGGTGAGATGTCGCCAGTTAACCGAATTTTTGTAAATCAAACGAATAAACCAAATATTGTTTTATTTCCTAATCCTATTTCAACTGACATCGATTTATTGACTATAAAAATACTTGGCACTGAGAGTTTGGCGTTTGATGGATTTATTTATAATCAATTTGGTAATTACGTGCTAAAAATAGAGAAACAATCAACACTAAGTAATTCAACAATAAAAATTAACGAATTATCAAATGGCTTATATCTGATTAAGTTAACTGATGGATATAATTTATATTCAACTAAATTTATAATTCAAAGATAAATGGAACTTAGGGCAGACACCTATTTATGGGCTATTAGAATTTATAAATCGCGAACACTTAAATGAGTTTTTTCCAAAATTAAACAAATATGTTATGGTTATATGTTTTGACTTAAACCTCGATGAAAAAATTATTAATATCGTGGTGTTTTAAAAAAAAGGGGATAATTCCCCCTTTTATTTTTTCGTTAAAATGGTAATTTAATAATCAATCTTCTTTTTGCTCCACAACGTAACTTCTTTTGTAGGCCTGTGTTATAATTCTAAAGATCAAAATGTTTTAATAGTAAATTTTATTAACCATGAAATACACCCTGATCATATTAAACTTGTTTGTTTCAGTTTCATTGTTTGGTCAAAAAATTGACTACAACAACTTTGATAAGAAATTATTTGAAAAAATCTTGTTTGAGGTTCTCAATGAAAGACGAG
>Ga0114977_10000404_pt1 | contig 29310 bp, 27 predicted proteins | sample S_130805_MF_Meta_FD_87026 | JGI IMG/M metagenome (GOLD analysis project Ga0114977, IMG submission 87026) | Freshwater microbial communities from Lake Simoncouche, Canada to study carbon cycling - S_130805_MF_MetaG | ecosystem: Environmental > Aquatic > Freshwater > Lake | place: Lake...
ACCCGCTTTCATGGTCGAGTCCGTGATCTTATCGACCGCCGGACCGTCGTAATAGTCGAGCCCGCGGCCCAGGCCGTAGGTCAAAAGCTTCGTGGAAAGGTTACGGACGACCTTGGTGCCGTCCTTGCGGAGAAGCTGCTTGAGTTCGCCGGAGCCGGCGAAAGAACGCCCGTCGGACAACCGGCCAGCGGGATCGATCGGCTTACCTTCGTCCGTCGCGCGGACGCGTCCGACGCCGTCGAATTTTTCGAAAGCGAAACCAATGGCATCCATGCGGGAGTGGCAGGAAGCGCAGGCCGGATCACGGCGATGCTGTTCCATGCGCTCGCGCAGACTCCCCTTGAGCTGTTGGCCGTCGAGCGTCGGCACAGAGGGTGGCGCGGGCGGTGGCGGCGTGCCGAGGATCTGCTCGAGGATCCACTTGCCGCGCTTGACCGGCGAGGTGCGCGTCGGATTGGAAGTCGCGGTCAGAATAGACGCGTGGGTGAGGATGCCGCCGCGTTCGCCCTTCGGGAGCGTCACGCGCACGAATTCGCCGTTGTCGCGACCGCGAGAAAAGTCGGCTTTGATCCCGTAGAAGGCCGCGAGGTTGCGGTCGAGGTAGGTGAAGTCGCCGTCGAGCAGGTCGAGCACGTCGCGGTCGTCGCGGACGATCTCGGCGAAGAAGAGCTCGGTCTCCTTCACCATTGCGACGCGAACGGCTTCGTTGAACTGCGGGTAGAGCTGCGGGTCAGGCGAGACCGTCGAAAGCTGGCGGAGCTGGAGCCACTGGAGGCCGAAGCCCTGCGTGAGGTATTGCGAACGCGGGTCCTTGAGTAGGCGGCGGGCTTGGGCTTCGAGGTTGGCCGAGAGCTTCTTCGCGTAGGCCAGCTGGAAGAGTTCTTCGTCGGGCATCGATCCCCAGAGGAAGTAGCTCAGGCGCGAGGCCAGCGCGAATTCGCTGATGGGGTGCGCTTCGCGCTCGGTGGGCTTCTCGTCCTGTTCGCCGCGGAAAATGAACTTCGGGGAAGCGAGTACCACCGCGACTGTCGTCTGCGCGCCGGCCTCCCAGGTGCCGCCGGTCTTCTCGGCTTCGAGGAAGGTCTTCGTGTAGCGGGCGATCTCGGCGGGCGTGGCCGGACGGCGGAAAGCGCGGCTCACGAACCAGTTCGCGAAGAACTTCGCGCGGACATCGCCCTTCTTGTCGCCGAGCACCACGGCGAGGCGGCGCTGGAATTCAGTGCGGGTGTCGGTTGGGCCGAACAGGCGGAGGCGGAGGCCGGAGAGTGTGCGGGCGTTGCCGGAAATCTTGGCGGGGGGATTGAGCCACTTCAGCGTGAACTCATGCTTGCCACCCTTGAGTGTTACCTTGGCCTCGGCGGTCTCGTACTTCTTGACCGACTTGAATTGATAGGTGCCGACGTCCTTGCCGTCGACGACGAAGCCGATGAGCGGGGGCGGGTCGCCCGGCGCGCCCGTGGAGCGGAGGCTGACCGAGATAATGTAGTCGCCGTCGCGCGGCGCTTCCATTGGGCCAGTGAGATACGGCGCCGGATCGAAGTAGCGATCTTGGCTATCGCGGCGGCCCTTGGGGAGCATCTCCATCATCGCGAGGCCCGTGCCGTCGAGTTCATTGGGCTTGGTCGGCATCGCCTTAGCGGCGATCTGTTCGCCGACCGAGAGGAACCGCTCGAGGTGGACGGGCGAGAACGTGAGGACGTCGCCGATGTTATCGAAGCCGTAGCCCGTGTCGTCGGCCGGGAAGTCGGCGGAGAAATTCTCGTCGAGGTAGAGAAGATCTCGGATCGTGTTGTTAAACTCTAGGCGATTGAGGCGGCGGATCGTGACGTCGCCCGGATCCGGCTTCGCCTTCGCGATCGCGTTGGCGAGAAGCTTATGGACGGACGTCTGCAGATGCTCGACCTCGGCGGGAGACGGGCGGACCTTCTTCTTCACCGGGGGCATCTCGCCAGAGGTCACTTGGCTGACGACCTCGCGCCAGACCCGCTGATCCCGGAAGAAGCGGGTGTCGTCCTTGAAGCCCTCGAGGTTGAGGTGGCCCTTGGCGAGCTCGGCATCGTGGCAATCGTAGCAATACTTACTCAGGAAGGGCTGGATGTCCTTCTGGAAGTCCTGGGCGGGCAGCGGGGCGACGGACGCGCAGACGAACGCCCCGAGCATCGCGACGATCGAGGTAGGCCAAGCTGCGCGAGGGGCCGGGAGCTGCATCCGTCATTTAAACATATCGGACGGGGACAGGTTGCAACCGAAACGGCGAAACTGTCAAAAAGTTGTTAAAATATCGTTAAAAACCTTAAATCACTGCGGATTAATCGATTAGATATGAATATTCAGCCGTTCTTTGGGTGGTTACGTCCCGTCTGAGGTCAAATAAAGCCCAATTCGGGCAATATTCCTCGATTAAGGGCCAAGGGAGGGCAAGATGGGGGATGAAGTTGGCAACCTAACCCTGTGCTTGGTGTTTTAGAGATACCCCACCCCCTTTATAAAGATGTACCCCCTTCCTCGTATCCCCTTGGCCGTGCTCACGGCGGCGATCCTCGGCCTGGGCACGGCGATGGCCGTCGACCTCGAAGGCCTGGTCAAGAATCCGCCGTTCGGCGGGTCGGGCGCACCAGCCGGACCGGGCGTGGCGCCGAGCACGTTGGAGTTCCGCGGCATGTATGCCGATGGCGGTGTGAACTACTACAGCATCTACAATTCCCTGACCAAGCAGTCGAGCTGGGTCGCCGAAGGTGAAGCGCCGTCGACGAATGTCCCGGTCGTCGTCAAAGGCTTCGACGCCGTTAACGAGACCCTGAACGTGGACAACGGCGGGCAGCCTCAGCAGATGGCGCTGCACCAGGCCGTCGTCGTCGCCTATCGCGGGCCTAGCCCCGCGCAGCTGGCGTCCGTCTCGACCGCCGTGCCTGGCGCTCCCACCGTGCCCGGCGCACCAGGTGCGGGCGGCGTCAACATGCAGAATCTCACGCCCGAGCAGATCGAAGCCTTCCGCCAGCAGATGCGCGAACGCTTCGGCAAGCGTGGGGCGGATGGTAACGCGGATCCGCGCCAGCGCGGCGACGCCCCCAACGCGAAGACCCCGACGGCCGCCCCGGCTGCGGCCAAGACCGTGAAGACCCCGAAGGTCCGCTAATCCTTTTCCTCCCATGACCACCGTCCAGAAAACCACCGCCCGTCGTCTCCGCAAGGGCTTCACCTTGCTCGAGATTCTGATCGCCGTCGCGATCGTCGGCATGCTCGTCGGCCTCGCCGTCACGAACACCGACAAGATCCTGGGCCAAAGCCAGGAAGGCGTCGCCAAGCTCTTCGTCAACGAGTCGCTCAAGACCTCGCTCGTCCGCTTCCGCATCGACATGGGCGACTATCCTTCCACCGAAGAAGGCATCAAGGCCCTGATCACCGCGCCGGAAGGCAAGGCCGATAAGTGGCGCGGCCCGTACATGGAAGCCAAGGGCGGCCGCTCGCCGATCGACCCGTGGAACCAAGAGTACCAGTACCGCTACCCCGGCACCAAGAACACCGAGAGCTACGACCTTTACTCGATGGGACGCGACAAGAAGCCGGACACCGAAGACGACATCGGCAACTGGTGAACCTGGCACCGCAGCATCGATCCGGCAACCCGGCGCGCCGCGGCTTCACCTTGCTGGAGACGCTCCTCGTCCTCGGCCTGATGAGCATGCTCGCGGCCGTGATGGTGGGCGGTTCGGCGCAGTTACTTAAGGGCACCGCCCGTTCGGATCCCGAGGACGCGCTGATGGCGCTGTTGCAGACCATCCGCCGACAGGCCGTCGAAAAAGGCAAAGTCCTCGAGCTCGCGCCGACGGACGAAGCGGACGAAGATGCCCCAGATTTCCGCTGGGGCGAGGAAGACGGCGACGCCAGCCTGCGCACGGAAGAAAAGTTACCGAAGATGGAAGGCGTGAAGGTCAAAGTCCTCGCACCCGAAAGCACCGGGGCGATTCTTCTCGGTGGCGTCGCCTCGGAGAAGGCCCTCGCCCGGATGCGGTTCTACCCGGATGGCACCTGTGACCGCGTACGACTGGACGTCACCCGTAACGATAACCGTAAGCTCATCCCCATCGACCCGCTCACTTGCGCGCCGCTCCCGGCCGTCGACGCCAAATGAAACGCCGCGGCTTCACCTTGATTGAGGTCCTCATGAGCCTCGCCATCTTTGCGCTCGCGGCGGTGAGCCTCGGTGCCGCGTATTCGAACGTCCTCATGGGCCGCCTCGCGTTGCGACAGGACGAACAGCGACTCGACGACCTCTCGCGCTGCCGCTCCGCCTTGCTGGAGACACCCGGCTTCGATGACGTCGAGACCGGCGGCGAGATTCACCTACCCGGTGGACGCAACGCGCGCTGGAAGGGCAAGATCGAAGCTACCGCCGTCAGCGACCTCTTCGCCGTGCAGCTGACCTCGGAGATTCAGACCGAGGAGGGCGGCGATTACGGCCCCGAAATTAACGAGACGCGTATGCTACTGCGACCCACGTGGTCGATCCCTTCGGACCGTCAGAAGATCCGCGACGAAGCGCGCCAGCGCCTCGAGAAGGAACGCGGCTACACCGAGGCAAACGGTAATTCTACTTTCATCAGCGCGCCCACACGCGGGAAGACGCTCATCCCCGCCGGGCAGCCTGGCGCCGGGGGTAAGAATGGCACGCCCAACGGTAAGAACGGCCAACCCGCCAAGGGCAGCCAACCTGCGCCTCGCACGGCGCCCAAACGATGAACGCCTCCGCCCTGCGCCGCGGCTTCACGCTGCTCGAGATGCTCGTCTCGCTCGCCTTGCTCGGCGTGCTGATGGTCACACTCAACACCTTCCTCTTCTCCATGAGTGAGCTCTGGGGCGGCGGGCGCGACCAGCGCCTGTTTGACCAGCATACCCGCGCCGCGACCGCGCTCGTGCGCAACGCCTTTGAGCAGGCCACCTTCGGCCCGAGCGCCTCGGGCGTCGCGCTCAAGGACATCGATGACGGCGCCGGCACGACCAAGCCGCGCCTCTGCTTCCTCCTCGCCGATGCTGGCCGCCTCGCGGACTGGCCCGAGGCCCCGCTCCCCGATGTCGACTTCAGCGTATTCGTCGAGGAAGGGCGCGGACTCGTGTTCCAATGGCAATCGCGCCTCGAGATTGAACGCGAGAAGACAGACAAGCATGAGACCGTCATCAGCCCGTTCGTGAACGCGATTCATTACGAGTATTACGACGCCGAGCTCAAGGAGTGGAAGGTCGAGGAAGAGCCCGTTAACGATACCGGCGGCACCACCTGGAAGAAGCCCGTGCGCATCCACCTCCTGTTTGAGCGCGGCGCGCTGAAGGCGACCAAGATCCTCAACCTCCCCATCAAGCGCTCCGGCGCCTCCACCCCATGACCGCCCGTAAGCGCCGTGGCTCCGTCATCATCGTCGTCCTCGTGCTCATCACGTTGGCCTCGCTGCTGCTCGCGCGGTTCATGGAGGATAATTCGCTCGAGCTCGCCATCGCCACGCGCGAGGCGGACCGCCGACGCCTGCGGGCGGACGCGCAATCCGAGCTCGAGCTCGCACTGGCCGTCATCGCCGAGATCCGCTCGATCGACCTGAATAAGATTCACGCCCCCACGCAGGGCTACGACGACCCGCATGCGTACGCCGGTTTCCCGGCGCGCGACGGCCTCGAAGTGAAGTTCGAATACGAGGACGAAACTGCCAAACTCCCGCTGAGCGTACTGACCAAGAACGACCTCATCCAAGTCCTGTATTCCCTGGGGATGGAACAGCGCGACGCCGAGCGCACCGCCGACGCGATCGTCGCCTGGCAGAGCAAGTCCTACGAATCCATCGAGGAGGAGGCGACGGACGCCGCTTACCAGCGGAGCACGCTGTCGTTCCGCCCCGCACGCCGGCCCATCCGCAGCTTCGAGGAGTTCCGTTCTATCGGTGTGGCCAAGGAACACTTCTTCGATGAGCTCGGTCGGGCCACCCCGATTTTCCTGGCCTTCAAGGACTGCGTCAGCCTCTACACCTTCCCACAGACCAATATCAATACTGCCTCGGACGCCGTGTTGCTCTCGCAAGGCTTAGACGAACGGCAACTTGGGCTCATCCGTGATCGACAGAACGAAATCGGCAGGCGCATCGTCGGCACCCCGCCCTACTTCCGCGTCACCAGCGAGGTGAGGCAGCTCGTCGGCGGCGGTCTCAATATGACCAAGTTCGACGACGAGGTCATCCTGATGTGGGTGCGCGTCACCGTGAAGGAAGGCCTATCCAAATGCCGGGTCAGCGCGTTGGTCGCCATCCGCGAGGACGTCGCTTACCCCACCGCCGCGACGAATCCGGATACTAATCCCGGCATCGGCCTGAGCCGTACAGGTACCGCCACGGCCGCGATCCCGAAAACAACGGGAACCTCGACAGCCGTTCCCCGGTCTACTACGACACCCTCCCCTTACCTCACCCCCGGAATCGAAGCGGCACCCACCTTCGGCAAATCGACCATGAGCGGCCGCGTCGCCAGCAAGACGATCGCCTATCCGTTCCAAATCCTCGCTTGGGAAGAAGACAACGGAGCCCCACCCGCCCCTAAGCCGACCAACGACTCCACCGACCCCACGGCCCCCGCCACCCCCATCGCCCCTCGGGCCACGAAGACCCTCACCAAATGATCTCCCCTTTCTCACGCCTCTTTAAGGATGCCAAGCCGCAGGAGGCTGCGATGCTGCCCGGCAACCGCTTCTTCGTGCGGCGTCTCGCCGTCGAAGGCGACGACATCTCGGGCCAGGTCAACCTCGCGCTCGAGGCCGTCTCGCCCTTCCCGCTTGAGCAGATGCTCGTTGGTTTTGTGCTGTCGGCCGACGGCAAACAAGCGCTCGCCTACGCCGCACATCGCCGCCGGTTCACCGCCGAAGAAAGTTTTGCCTGGCCGGAAGACTGCCCGGTCGTCCCAGAATTCCTCGCCCTTTGCGGCCACCGGCCGACGGCCGACGGCATCATCGTGCACCGCGGCGATGAACGCCTGACTGCGCTCGCCTGGAAGGCCGGCGAAGTGCTACCGGTGGTGATTGTCGTGGCCGAACTGGCCGACGCCGACGAAGCCGGTATCGCCCGCGAAGCCGCGGCCCGCGCAGACCTCCCGGCCGACACTTCCGCCGAGACCGTGACGGGCGCCCTTTCCGGCGCGCTGGCCGATGGCAACCTGGTGCTGAAGCGCGAAGGCAACGGCATTTTCACCATCCCTAAGGCTGGGCTGGATGATTCTGACATCCGCGACAGCGACTTCCTCGCCGAGCGCCGGAAGAAGGAACGCCTCAACCTGATACTCTGGAACTCCGCGCGCCTGGGCGCAGCCGTGCTCGCAGCCGCCGTCCTGATGGATGTCACCGGCTTCATCGTCGGCCTCCGCTCGCATTCACTGGAAGTCGCCAACGACGGCCGCCGTGCGCTCGTCGAGGACATCGAGGCCTCGCAGGCCATCACCTCCCGCATTCTTGAGCTCGGCGTGAAGCGCCTGCTCCCGATCGAGATGCTCGCGCTCGTGAACGAGAAACGCCCGGCCACCGTTGAGTTCACCAACATTCACTGCGAGCTCAAGAAGCCCAAGGACAGCACGCTGACGAAGCCGATGATGACCGTGGATGCCAAGACCCCGAATGCCGGCGACATCTCCGACTTCCTGAAGGCCGTACAGGCAATCCCGGAAGTCGAGTCCGCAACGAACAGCGAGCCGCGCGTGCGCGAGACCTCGACCACCTTTCGCCTCGAGATCACCTTTAAACAGGCCGCGCTCCTCAAGGCCGCCGAAGCCCCCAAACAATGAAACATTTCTTCTTCAGCATGAAATCCCGCGAGCGCTACATGGCGCTCGGTGCGCTGCTCGTGGCCGCGACCCTCTGGTCGACCGGTGCCTGGGCCCGCGTCCGCGGTGGCTGGGACGCCTGGCGCGCCTTCGAGGAAGAAGCGGTCGTCCAGAAATCCTGGCTAGCGAAAGAGCGGGAGATCCGCGCCGCCACCGCGCTCGCGGTCCAGGGACTCGACTCCGGTCACGGCTATGATCAGGCCAAGCTCGTCGCCGAAGCCATCAACGCGACGCGCGAAGCTGGGCTCAATGCCAACACCGAATCACCCAAGACCAGTAAGGCTGGCAAGTTTGCGATTCACTCGCTCCAGATGAGCTGCCGTAAGGCGGACCTCGCGAGCGTGCTACGCTTCTACGAAAGCGTGAAGGCGCGCGCGCCGTACCTCGCCATCGGCAACCTGTCCATGACCGCGGATCGCGGCAACGCAGGCACCGTCACCTTCAAGGCGACGATCACCGCGCTGGAACTTCTCGGCGAACTGCCGGCGGGAGTAAAGGCGGCGGGGGCGGAACCCGAGGCTGGGAAATAAGCGCGGCGCGATTGAGCCGCGCGGGGACACGTGGGCAAGGTGACACGGGGACACGGGTAAAGACAAAGTTACAGTGCAAAGGTGCAACTGCGGCGGAGCCGCGTGCAAAAGTGCAAAGGTGAGATTAGGGGTAGGGGTTGGGATAGGGGTTGGGGTAGGAAAATATTTCAGGTGGCGGGTAGCGGGAAGGTAAAGGCCTAGCTCAAAGGGGAACCGGAGACCGGATGATTGGCTGGGCGTCTTGGGTAGGGCGGTGATTGCCATCACCGCCGTTCGAGACCACAGGCGGGGAGTCGTCGGGTCTTAGCCAGGGCCAATGAAGCTGGACGCGCGGAGGCGAACGGAGGCGATGCCAATCGCCGCCCTACCTTTTCTTTTTGCCGCCGCCGCGCTGTTCCTTGGCGTTGGGGTCGTAGGCTTCGTTCTTCTTGTCGGCGAGGAACGCACCGGTGTCCTTCTGCCAGGCGAAGAGAAGCCGCTTGAGTTCCTCGACCTTGGAGGAATCGGCCTTGGCGAGGTCATGCTCTTCGCCGGGGTCCTTCTTCACGTTGTAAAGTTCGAAGGTGGGGCCCGCGAATTTCTGAATGAGCTTGTAGTCGCCCGCGCGCAGGAGGCTCATGGGCTCGCCCTTGCCGATGTAACAGGGGAAGTGCCAATAGATAGCGTTGCGGTTGAGCGGCGCGCCCGTCTTGAGCTGCTTGAGGAGGCTGACGCCGTCGGTGGGCTGATCCTTCGGCAGCGGCAAGCCGGCGGCTTCGAGGATGGTCGGCATGAAGTCCATGCTGGCGACCGGCTCGTCGTAGGTCTTGCCGGCAGGGATGACGCCGGGCCAGGAGACGGTGCCCGGCACGCGGATGCCGCCTTCATAGAGGAGGCCCTTGCTGCCGCGGAGCGGGTTGACGACGTAAGGGAGGCCGCCGTTGTCGGACGTGAAGATGACGAGGGTGTCCTTGGTCAGGCCGGAAGCCTCGAGCTTGGCCATGATACGGCCGATGCTGGCGTCGACCGCTTCGACGGTGGCGGCGTATTCCGGCGTGATACCTTTATCGAGTCCGGTAGGCGTCTTGGCCTTGTACTTCGCGACGAGCGCGGGCTTGGGGTCGAAGGGCTCGTGGACGGAGTGCTCGGCGTAGTAGAGGAAGAACGGCTTGGACTTGTTCTGGTCGATCCAGGACAGGGCTTCATCGCAAAGCGCGTCAGAGAGGTAGCGGCCCTTGCCGTCCATGTAAGCGTCCTTCTCGAAGTGCACGTCGTCGGGGCGCTTATAGACGTCGAAGCCGCGTCCGGTGGGCGAACCCGGCGAGCCGTTGCGGCCGCGACCGATGTTCCACATGCCGATGAGCGCGGTGGCGTAGCCGTTGGACTTCAGGACGTCGGCGACCGTCTTGGTCTGGGCCGGGAGCTCATCGTTGCCCTTGGTGGACATCACCTTCATGTGCGGCTGGCCCGGGGCGTAACGATCATCGACCACGGTGTAGACGCCGTGTCGCGGGGTATACTGGCCGGTGAGCAGGCACGCGCGGGTGGGGGCGCAGTTCGGGGCGCTGGCGTAGCACTGTGAGAACACCGCGCCAGACTTCGCAATCTTGTCGATGTTCGGGGTGCTGATGTATTTGTTGCCGACGAAGCCGACGTCGCGATAGCCCATGTCATCGATGAGGATGAGGACGATGTTAGGCTGGCGGGCGGGCGCCGCCGAAGCGGCGAGCAGACACAGTGCAAAGGTGCAAAAGTGCAAACCGGCGCGGAGCGCCTGTGCAAAAGTGGGGCGCGCGACGGAGGCACGAGGGAGTTTAGGGAGAGGCATGGGGAAATTGCGTGTAAGCTGGGGTTAACTCAAAGGGGGCAGCATAGGGAAACCGGATGATTTGCTGGGGTCATAGGTCCGAAGCATTAATCCCGGTTTCCGGTCTCCCTTTGAGATTAGGTAGTCCTCGCCTTTACCTCATACGCATGGGCGATCATGCCGTGTTTGGTGTCCGGGGTTTCGTCCTTGGGCAGGAAGCAGCGCACGTATTCGACCTTGGCGGAGGCAGGGGTGACGGTGACGCGGACGTAGCCGGAGCTGGGAAGTTTCTTGCCGGTCTGGTAGCGGTCTTCGTTGTAGGCGACGTAACCGTGGTCGGAGGGCATCGGGAGCTCCTGGTAGATCAGCCCGTCCTTCTCCTGCTGGCAGTAGAGGTGGTCGTGCCCCTGGAAGAAGACGCCGACCTTGTGCTTCACCATCAGCTGGTGGATTGGGAGTTCCCAGCCCGGGCGCTTCTCCTTGAACGTGCCTTCGCCCTTCTTGCCTTGGCCGCCCCATTCGTAGAGGTCGGCTTCGTCGACGCCTCCGCGGCCGGAGCCGAGAACGTGGTGAGCAAAGACGAACTTATGCTTCGCCTTGCTGGTCTCGAGCGTGTGCTTGAGCCACTTGTACTGGGCGTCGCCGATCGTGATACCCCACCAGTCGCGGTTCTTCTTGTCCTCGCCTTTGGCGTTCTTGCCGCCGAAGCCGCTGTCGACGAGCGCGGGCGAATGCCAGTAGTTATCGAGGATGACAAAGAGCGCGTCGCCCCAGGTCCAGGCACAATAGCTCTTGAGCGGACCAATCTCCTTGAGCTGCTCGACCGGGCCGGTGTAGATGCCCTCATTCCCGGGGGTCGGGTAAAGCGTGTTGCGGGCCTTCTGCACGCCGACCGCGACGTCGTGCCGTTCGTCTTTCTGCGTGAAGTTGAAGAGCGAGCCCTGCTCGTGGTTGCCGTTCATCAGGAAGACCTGGCCGACGGAGCCGACGAGCCCGAGGAACGGGCGCTGCAGGAGGTAAGGCGTCTGGCAGTTGGCCTCGTTGATCGTGCGGACGCGCTCGATCGAGAAGTCGTCGCCGATGCAGATATGAAAGTCAGGCTTGTCGGCCGCGGCCGTGGCCAGCGTGCGGGCGTAGAGGTCCGGGTGGCTGGCCTGGGCGCGCTCCGGGTGGGAGTCGCCTTGGAGCGTGAAGACGAAGGACGAGCCCGGGGCGCGCTGCGTGGCGAAGCGGGCCTCGGCGCGTTGGGCGAAGGCGCCGGCGCCGGGCTTCCGGTAGTTGAGACGATAGAAGTATTCCGTGTTCGGCGAAAGCCCGTCGATGACCAGTTCGGTGGCCTTGCCGGCGGGCAGCTGGATCACCGCCGTCTTGCGGGCATACTTGCCCTTGGCTGGGCCGAGCTCGAGGAACGCTTCCAGCGTCGAGGCCGGGACGAAGCTCGCCGTGATGGCCTTGTCGGTCGCGCGGCCGAAGATCAGCGAGACCTTGGCGAATTCCGCGAGCGATTCCGGCAGCACGTAGTCGCCTTGGAAGGCCGGGCCGCGGGCTTTGGACGAATCGTCGCCGCCCTTCCCGCCTTTGCCGCCCTTGCCTTTCTTTTCCTGAGCGGAGGCCGTGGTGGCGAGGAGCGTCCACCCGAAGGTCGCGGCCATCAGCCCGAGGAATTCGCGGCGCACCACCTGGCCGAAGGCCGGCTTATAGAACGGGTTGGGTTTTCCGGACGAGGGGTCGGCGTCGTTCATGGCGGGAAGTTACAAAGAGGGAACGCCGGAGAGGAGCAGAAGTTGCTTGAGAGGCCGGACTATATTTTCGGGAAAATACCGGGCTTAATGGAGGGTTAAGGTTGGGAGCGGCGCACTGCGCCGCGAGGGGGCACGTGGGCAAGGTGACACGTGGGCAAGGGAGGCGAAGCCCTCGCTCAAAGGGAAACCGGAGACCGGGTGATTGGCTGCGGGCATTGGGTAGGGCTGGGCTCTCCGAGCACGCCGTTCGAGACCGTTGGATGGGAGTCGTCGGGGCCTAGCCAGGGCCGATGGAGCCGGACATGCGGAGGCGAACGGCGGCGATGGCAATCGCCGCCCTACCCGAGGCAGAGGCAGATTTAAAAGCGGAAGCTGGAGCTGACTTCGAAGACGGCGGCGACGATCGCGAAAGCGATGAAGGCGACGAACGAGAACGCGGCGACGAGGACCGAAGCGGAAATGGTCTGCGAGATGGTACCGAGCCAGCGATCGAGCTCCGCGCGATACGAGCGCGAGATGTCGCGCAGGCCGGGCGCGAGGTTACCGGTCTGCTCGGCGACCGCGACGCGGTCGAGGAGTAGGCGCGGGAAGTAACCCGTGCGGCCGAGCGCCTTCGAGAGGCTATCGCCTTCGAGGACGCGGTCGGTGGCTTCACGCAACTGCTGACGCAGGGCGCGGTTCGGGGCGGTCTTCTCGGCGAGGCGAAGGGCCTCGGCGGTCGTGATGCCGTTCTCGAGGAGTACCGCGAGGGTGTGGCAGAAGTTGAGGACCGAGACGCGCATCACGAACGAGCCAGCCAGGGGCACCTTGAGCAGCAAGGCGTCGGAGGCGATCTTGCCTTCCTCCGTCTTCCGCCAGCGTGCCACTCCGATGGTGGTGAGGATGGCCGCGACCAAGAAGATCGGCCCGACGACCACGAAGACATCGGCGAAGGTCATGAGTAGCTTCGTGGACAGTGGCAGCTTACCGCCGAGCGACGAGAGCAGCTGCTGCAATCGCGGCAGCAGGAAGAGCACGAAGAAGATGACGACCCCGACGGCGATGACGCAGATGAAGAGCGGGTAGGCCATCGCGCTGATGAGCTTACGCTTGAACTCCTTCTGCTCGGTGAAGTGCGAGATCAGTCGCTCGAGCACGTCGCGGATATTACCCGTGGCTTCACCCGCAGCGATGAGGTTGAGCGTTTGACCGTCGAAGACCTTCGGGTAGCCGCCCATCGCGACGGACAGACTCTGGCCTTCACCAAGCTTGGTCCAGATGCCGGCACAGAGGACGCGGAGGCGGGATTTCTGGAGGCGGAGGGCGAGGAGACGGAGGGCTTCGCCGGCGGACATCCCGGAGCGGACGAGGTCGGCCATCGACTCCAGGAAAGGCAGGCACTCCGCTTCGGTCGGCGTGAGTTCCTTATCAGATGGGCCGCCTTCACGGACGGCTTCCTTGGCACGGACGGCGGCGCCGGCTTCCTCGACCTTGAGTGGCTTGAGGCCGCGGGACTGCAGCTTGCGGAGCGCCTCACGGCGCGTCTGCGATTCAAGGGTGCCTTCGGTCACGGCGCCCGAAGCGTCGCGCGCGCTGTAGTTGAAGACGGCCATCGCGGGGTTTATTCGTTCGAGCTCAGGTTGCGGACGAGCTCGTCGATGGTCGTGAGACCCGCGGCGACCTTGAGCCAACCAGACTTGGCGAGGGGGCGCATGCCCTGCTCGATGGCCTTCTCGGTGAGCTCGCGGTTGGAGACGCGGCCAACGATGAGGTCATGCAATGGCTTCGGATGGAAGATTTCGAAGACGCCGACGCGACCGCGATAGCCGGTGTTGCGACACTTGCGACAGCCGCAGGCTTCCTTGAGCGACGTGACGTCCTTCAGGAAGGATTCATCCATACCGAGGGACTCGAGGGCGGGCAGGAGCTTCTTGCGGTCGACCGGGACGGTCTTAGCGCAATCCGGGCAGAGGCGGCGCACGAGGCGCTGGGCGATGACCAGCTCGACGGCGGAACCGACGAGGAAGGGCTCGACGCCCATATCGACGAGACGCGTGATGGCGCCGGGAGCGTCGTTCGTGTGGAGGGTCGAGAAGACTAGGTGACCCGTAAGTGAAGCGCGGATCGAGATCTCGGCCGTCTCCAAGTCGCGGATTTCGCCGACCATGATCACGTCAGGGTCCTGGCGGAGCGTACTGCGGAGGGCGCCGGCGAACGTGAGCCCAATCTCGGCGCGCGTCTGCACCTGGTTAGCACCAGGTACTTCGTATTCGATCGGATCTTCGATCGTCACGATACGGATATCAGGAGAGTTGATCGCCTGCAGGAAGGCGTTGAGTGTGGTCGACTTGCCGGAACCCGTCGGGCCAGTGACCAGAATGATACCATGAGGGTAGTCGAGGACCTTGCGGACAGCGGTCTGCTCCTCGGCGTTCATGCCAATGCGGTCCATGTTGTAGGCCTCCTTACGCTGATTGAGGAGACGCAGCGAGACGGACTCCGCGTAGATGGTCGGAATCGTCGAGACGCGGATATCGAGGACGTTCTTTCCGTCGCGGAAATTAATGCGTCCGTCCTGCGGTAGGCGGCGTTCCGAGATGTTGAGGCGCGCCATAATCTTCAGACGCGAGATGATGGCGTCCTGGAAGCGGGCGAGATTGTCCGGTAGCGGGATCGCGATGAGGATGCCGTCGACGCGATAGCGGATGCGCAGGTTGGTTTCCTGCGGCTCGAAGTGGACGTCGGTCGCGCCTTCGGCGACGGCCTGCGTGAGGACTTCGGTGACGAAGCGCACAACCGCGGCGTCTTGGTCGGCCTCGACGTCGTTGGCGGCTTCGGCGGCCGGGAGGTCGTCGCCTTCGTCTTCAAGGCTGCCGGAGCCCACACCGTAATTCTCATTGATGAGGGCGCTGACGCGTTCGGGCGGGGCGAGGTACCACTTCGGACGGCGGGCGGTGAACGTCGCGATCCAATCGGAAGTATCGGTGTCAGGCGGCAGGGCCGTGACGAGACGCAGACGGCCTTCTTCGCCGCCGGGTAGGAGCGTCGGCACGACCTGGGCTTCGGCGGCGATACGTGCTGGTAAAATCTTCATGCCGTCCGGATCGATGGCGGGCTCTTCGAGAACCTCGAGGCCCGTGAGGCGGGACAATTCAGCGAGGAGTGCGGCCTCGTCGAGGTTGAGCGCCTGGGCGAGGAACTTGAAACGGGCTTCGCGCGGAGCCTCGGCGAACGAAGCGCGGGCTTCGTCCGAGAGGCGCTCGGCCAAGGCCGAGGGCAGTCCGTGCCGGTCGACGGTCAGCATGTTACTTCTTCGCCGGGGCGGGGGGAACCTGGCCGGGGACGTTATCGATGACCTTCTTCACTTCGGCGCCGATGGCGCTGCTCGTGGCGCGGCTCAGGGCGTCGAGGTTATCGACGGCCGAATTGTTGAGCACATATGGACGCAGGAAGATGATCAGCTCCTGCTTTTCCTCGAGGGTCGTGGAGGAACCGAAGAGGTCGCCGATGATCGGGATGGGGCCGAGGCGGGAGGTGGACTTCGTGGTCACCGTGCGCTGGAGGCCGCCGAGGACGACAATCTCGCCGCTCAACGCGCTGACATAGGAATCCGTCGTGCGGCGGCCGATGATCGGCTGAGCGTTGCCGTCGAGCTGGGTCGAGCCGAGGATGTCTTCGACCGACTGCGAGATTTGGAGCTGCACCGAGCCGTCCTTGCCGATGAGGGGTAGGACCTTGAGGGTGATGCCGATATCTCGCTGCGAGACCGTGGAGGTGATTTGGCCGGTGGTGCCGGCGACGGTCGAACCCGTGATGACCGGTCGCGATTCGCCGACGAAGAGCGTGGCCTCCTTGTTGTGGGTCGTCGTGATGGCAGGGACGGAGAGGATCTTCAGGTCGCCCTTGCGTGGCGTGGTGACGAGACCGATGGTGGCGGTCAGGTTGTTGCCGTTGAGCGTGCCCTGTGCCGGTGTCACGAATGTCGAAGTGTTAGGAACGAGGGTGGTGCCTAGGTTAGGGGAGTTGCCGCTGACATTGAAGCCTGCGCCGTTACCGCCAACGCCTACGAGCTTGCCGTTGGTGACCGTGAGCCCGAGCGCGCTGAAGCCGTTGGTATCGTTATCGGAGAGCTTCACCTCGGCGATGACGACTTCGATGCGAACCTGCGGGAGGACGATATCGACCTTGTCGATCAGCGTTTGGAGGAGGCGAAGGTCGTCGCTGGTGCCAGAGACCACAATCGAGTTACTACGGATATCTGCGAGCACCGTGAGGCTGCTGCTGAATTCGTCGGCGCCCATCTGGGCGGCGCTGGGAGCAGCCGCGGCGGCGACAGGCGCGGCGGCGGCGGCGCCATTGAGGGTCGTCCGGCGGATCGTGTTGCCAGCACGCGCAGCACCGGTGGTCTGGCCGGTGACGAGGGAAGTGATGAGCGTCGCGACCTGCTGGGCGTCGGCGTGGCGCAGGAAGATCACGTCGTTCTTCGTGTTCGGGTTGGATTTCTGGTCGAGCGTGTCGATCAGCTTGTCGAAAAAGTCGTGCTGGTCGGCCGAACCCATGAGCAGGATGCGGTTGGTGCGTTCGTCGGCAAGGAAGGTCGTGCCCGTGCTGAGGCGGAACGGCGCGCCGCCGGAAGCGACCTGCGGGGTGCGGAGCATCGCGGTCAGCTTGTTGACGAGGTCGTTAGCCATCGCGTTCTTCAGCGGGTAGCTCTTGGTCACGACGAGGTCGAGCTGGGGGCGATCGAGTTGGAGAACGAGGCTTTCGATTTTCTGGAGGTTCGTGATCGAATCCGTAATGAGGAAGGCGTTATTGCGGCCGAAGTAGATCGGCGGTGAGGCCAGCGTCGTGTTGAGGCTGGAAGTGATCTGCGTCACAAACTCCTGGGCGTTGGCGTGCTTGAGCGTGTAGATCTTGGTGGCGATGCGGCCGCTAGGCGGAAGCGTGAGGGTCGAACCCGTGACGAGCGACGGCGATTCCGATTTCGCGATGAGGTTCGGGACGACCTTCAGGAACTTATCGCCCTGCTGGATGACGGCGATGCCGTTGAGGTTGAGCAGCGTCTCAATGGCGAGCAGCGCTTCGTCGCGAGTAATTGAGGCCGGCAGCGAAAGCGTGTAAGCGCTGGCGGGAAGAGCTTGTGGGCGGAGGATGGATTTACCGGTCCAGCGCTGCATCAGGTCGAGCACTTGGGCGACGGTCTCGTCGCGGAGGATGACCGGGCCGACCTGGTCGGAGCCGTTCAAGCCAGGCAGGGGGACGGCGGCGGCCACGGCCGCAATCGGGGCGGGGGCGGCGGCAGGAGCCGCTTGCGCGAAGCTGAGGGACGGCGACATCGCGGCGGCCAGCAGTAGGCAGGAAAGAGGCAGAAAGGCCCGCCGAGAACGTGGGGTCATAATAGGGCTAATCACTTGGATAAGGGGTACCCATTGCATAACACCAAACGTGGAGAATAGTTCGACGAAAAATGCGTTTTAATGAGGTTATTTTGGGGCGGACTCCAGTCGCAGACAGGGTGAAGCCCTTATAAAGGTGAACATTATTTCACCTTAGGCTTGCAGGAAGGCCAAAAAGCGGCATATCAGGCATCAAAGCCCCGAAAACATGCGTGAAGACCTCCCCGACTGGCTGGGCAAGCCCCCCCTGCGCGGAACCGACCAATGGGATGCTTGGTTGGCCAAGTGGCGGCAGTACGCCAAGGTCGAGTTACGGGATGCGGCGGCCGACGATCCCGATTACGACTTCGGACTCCTGAGCACCGAGGAGCGCTGGCGGGTGGCCTTGCGCCTCCAGATCCAAGCCCAGATTGAAGCCGGCCGACTGAACACCCCCCTCACCCTCTCGCTCGCCCTCGGGCGCAAGGTCAGCGACCTCGACCATGCCGGCGTCGTCGCCTGGCAGGTCGGACGCTCCGTCGTCGCCCCGAGCCCGGATGAGGCCTTCAATCGCGCGCTCGAGTGGAGCAACCAGCGCGAGAATCCGCGCCGCCGCCGAATCTCGCACGGCATCCGGTATGGCTTCATCGCCGGGTTAGGCGGCGAAGCCACCGCTCCCGCTTGGTCTTCGCCGGATTACGTGGCCGCGTACGAAGCCGCCTGGGAACTCGGCAACGCGATCGCGATCGAAGGCGACCCGCGGGGATAGGTTGCGGCCAGCCCACCCGCGGGCAGAGTGTCTTTCTCATAAACACCCCGATGGATACAATCGCCCCTATCGTCCTTGGTCTCGCGCTCGGCTATGTCGGCTACCTGCTCGGCCGTCGCTCCCAGCCCCAGAACCAAGCCGACGCGGCCTTGCAGCAAGAACTCACCGGCACCAAGGCCCTCCTCGCCGCGACGGAAACGCGTCGCACGCAGGATACCGCCTCGCTTCAAGCCGAGCGCGAGAAAGCCTTGGCCCGAGCCACAACCGCGGAGGCCGCGGTAGCGCGCGCCGAAGCGGATAAGGCCGCGGCACAACGTAGCCTCGAGGAGACCAAGACGTCTTTCGCCGAACTTGAGAAGCGGATGCGCGAGGCCTTTGCGAACGCTGCGCAAAGCCAGCTCACGCAGAGCCGCGAGCAGTTCATCGGTATGGCGGAGCAGAAGTTCGCCCCCTTTAAGAGCCAGCTCGATGAGCTGACGCGCACCAACAACGAGCTCAAAGGATCCCTCAAAACCAGCAACGAACGCTCCGAAAAGGTCGCCGAGGAAGCGCGCAAGCTGGCGGCAGCGATGACCTCCACCAATAAGCAGGGCAGCTGGGGTGAGCTGCAACTTTCCCGGGTAGCCGAACTAACGGGCATGTCCGAGTACGTGAACTTTGAGACGCAATCCTCCACCGCAGGCGAGGAAGGCAGCCTGCGACCGGACATGGTCGTCAAACTACCGGGTAATCGCTGCATCATCGTCGACGCCAAGGCCCCGACCAAATCTTACATCGAAGCCTGCGCCTGCACGGATGAGACCGAGCGCGCCCGGCTCATGGCGGATTTCGCGGGTAAGGTGCGTGACCACGCCCGCAAGCTCGGCGCCAAGGAATACTGGAAGCAGCACAAGCCGTCGCCGGAGTTCGTGATTCTTTTCCTGCCGAGCGAAGCCTTATTCAGCGCCGCGCTGAAGGAAGACCCCTCCCTCATCGAAGGTGCGTGGAACCAGAACGTCGTGCTGGCGACGCCCACCACGTTGCTCTCCGTACTGCGGACGGTCGCGCACTCCTGGCAGCAGGTCGACGTCGAAGAGCGGGCGGAAAAGATCGCCGAGCTTTCGCACAAGATCCTCGAAGGCCTCCGCCTCGCGAGCGGCTACTTCGCCGCGGCCGGCGGAAGCCTCAACGATGCGGTCAAAGAATATAACCAGACCTTGGGCGCCTTGCAGGGCAAGGTTTTCAGCCACGGCACGACCATCGTCAGCCTCGGTGCGAAGATGAAGGCTGGCAAGCAGCTCGCCGTCGGTACCGAAATCCTTGACCGAGCCCATGAGGCGCTGCCGAACAACACGGCCAAGCGCAAAGGGAAGCCGGCCGACGAAGAAGTAGAAGACGGCGACGAGGAAGCCCCAGAAGAGGTCCCGCCCACGGCCTGAGCGAAAGACCTGCTGGTGGAGCCGATGAGGTTCGAACTCACGGCCTCGTCATTGCGAACGACGCGCTCTACCAACTGAGCTACGGCCCCAAACAGCAGGAGGATTAGGGAAGCCTTCCCCGCTGGGTCGGTCAAGGTTTAGATACCTGTCGCCTTGCCTCGGCCTAGTTTGGGCCTAAGTTCAACGCTCCTCATCACCATGCGCGTAGCCAAAGAAACCGTCGTCGCCATCGAATACACCCTGAAGGACGACCAGGGTAACATCATCGACGCCTCCGGCGATCGCGGCCCGATGGAGTACCTCCACGGCGCGCAGAACATCATCCCTGGCCTCGAGCAAGGCGTCGAAGGCCTCGTCGCCGGCGACACCAAGAACGTCCTCGTGCCCCCGCAGCTCGGCTACGGCGAGTACAGCGAGAAACTCCTCCAGCTGGTGCCCCTCACCGCTTTCGGCGCGAACACGCCTCAGCTTGGCATGCGCTTCCACGCCGAAACCAATCTCGGCATGCGCGTCCTCACGATCAAGAAGATCGAAGGCGAAGAAGTGACCCTTGACGGCAACCATGAACTCGCCGGAAAGACGCTACACTTTGACATCAAGGTCGTCTCCGTCCGCGCGGCCGAACTCACCGAACTCTCCCACGGCCACCCGCACCAGTCCGGCGGTTGCTGCGGTGGCGGCGGTTGCGGGTCGGGCGAAAGCTCCGAAGGCGGTTGCTGCTCCACTGGCGAAGCCTCCGAAGGTGGCTGCTGCTCCTCGGAAGAAGGCGCGTCGGCCGGCGGTTGCTGCTCCACCGAACAGCCCGTCGCCCAGAAGCAAGGCGGCTGCGGTTCTGCCGGCTGCGGTTGCTCGGCCTGAACCCGGCTTCATCGCCAAACTAAAAGACCCCGGAACGCCGGGGTCTTTTTATTGCTCATGGGAAGCGAAGCGGCAGGCTGACGTCACCCCACGCATGAGCACTAACCCCATCCATGCGCGCGACCTGACGCCGGGGCAGACGCGCGTGTCGATTGCGATCATTGCGGTACTATTTTTCATCTTCGGCTTCGTGTCGTGGGTGAACGCGATCCTGATCCCCTATTTCAAGATCGGCTGCGAGCTGTCGCACTTCGAAGCCTACCTCGTCACGTTCGCCTTCTATATCTCGTACCTCGTATTCTCGATGCCCGCCGCGCATCTGCTGAAGCGCACCGGCTTCAAGCAGGGGATGATGATCGGCTTCTGGGTCATGGCGGCGGGCGCCTTTCTCTTCATCCCCGCGGCAATGACGCGGACCTACATCCTCTTCCTCGGCGGGCTGTTCACACTCGGCGCCGGCCTCGCCATCCTCCAGACAGCCGCGAACCCTTACATCACCGTCCTCGGACCGAAGGAGACCGCTGCCCGCCGCATCAGCGTGATGGGCATCTGCAACAAAGGCGCCGGCATCCTCGCGCCCATCGTCTTCGCGGCCGTGGTATTTAAGGTGACGGATACCGACCTCTTCGCACAACTGGGGACGATGGCGCCGGCCCAGAAAGCCGCGGCGCTCGACGAGCTCATCGGCCGCGTCGTGGTCCCTTACGCCTGGGTCGGTTCGGCGCTCCTTGCGCTCGGGTTCCTCGTCCGCCTTTCGCCGCTCCCTGAGATCGACACCGAACACGAGAGCGCTGAGGTCGCCGAAGCCAACGCCGACAAGACCGGCATCCTGCAATTCCCCCACCTCATCCTCGGGGCGCTCGGCATCTTTCTGCATGTCGGCGCCTCCGTGATCTCGGTCGACACCATCATTCCTTACGCGCAATCGATGGGCCTGACCTTGCTCGAGGCCAAGATTTTCCCTTCCTACGTGCTGACCGCAATGATCGTCGGCTACGTGACCGGCATCACGCTGATTCCGAAGGTCGTCTCGCAGCTGACCATGTTACGCTTCTGCACGTCCCTCGGTATCGTACTGTCGGTGCTCATCGTGAATGCCAAAGGAACGGTGCGATTCCTTGGCTACGAGACAGACATCTCGCTCTGGTTTGTGGTGATGTTGGGCTTCGCGAATTCGCTGACCTGGGCTGGCGTCTGGCCGCTGGCGCTCGACGGACTCGGCCGTTTCACCAAGATCGGCGCTTCGGTGATGATCATGGGCCTCTGCGGCAACGCCATCCTGCCGCTCGGCTACGGTTGGCTAGCCGACCATTATTCCGTGCGGAACGCCTATTGGATCATCCTGCCCTGCTATCTGTATCTGACTTATTACGCGATGGTCGGGCATAAGAAGAGGAAGTGGTGAAGACGCGGCAGAGCCGCGTGGGGGCACGTGGACAAGGTGACACGTGGGCAAGGGGGCTCACTAGAGGCGCGGAGGCTCCGAGGCTCGGTTGACCAGATGAGAGCACCACAAACTCAAAGGGGGACCGGAGACCGGATGATTGGCCGGGTGTCTTGGGTAGGGCGGCGATTGCTATCGCCGCCGTTCGAGGCCGCAGGCGGGGAGTCGTCGGCGCTTAGCTGCCCTCGTTGAAGTCTCACGTCCGCCCGCGAACGGACGTGATGGCAATCACGTCCCTACCTGCGCGGCCGAGCCGCATGGGGGTATGCGGCGAAGCAATTGCGGCTATGTCGTGACGCGGTCCCGACCCTACCTCCATTCAGCCGCTCACCAATTCCACGTCAGTGCGATCTCGACGTCGGGATGCAGTGACTGTTTGACCGGGCAGGCGTTGGCGGCGCGGATGAGGCGGTCGCGGAGATCGTCCGCGATACCGGCGGGCATATGAATCGTCGCCTCGAGCTTCGCGATGCGGCGCGGGGGCTCGGTCGTCATGTGCTTCTCGACGTCGACGCGCAGGCCGCGGAAGTCGAGGCCGAGTCCTTTGGCCTGGATGCCGAGGATTGTCATCACGCAGGTCGCGAGCGATGTCGCCGTGAGGTCAGTCGGTGAGAACGATTCGCCTTTGCCGTGGTTGTCGACTGGCGCGTCGGTGTGCAGGACCGTGCCCGACGGGCCGTGGGTCGCGCGCACGCGGAGGTCGCCGAGGTATTCGCAGGAGATTTTTACGCCCATGGTCGGAACGTAGGCGAAGCTCTGAGGCCTACCAAACAAAAAGCCCCGGAGGTCCGGGGCTTTCAGCGAAATCGAGAGCGCAATTATTCGCCGTCCTTACCGATGGCGTCGACCGGGCAGCCTTCGAGGGCTTCCATGCACTTGTCGATGCCTTCCTGGTCGGTCGGCTGGGCGAAGACGTAGGAGTAACCGCCGTCATCCTGACGGGTGAAGGACTTCGGAGCGGTCTCACGGCAGAGATCGCAATCGATGCACTGCGAATCCACGTAGAATTTACCTTGGGCGCTTTCGGGACGCTTATCGTTCTTGTCGGCCATAGGGTGTGATTAATTGGAAGGCGGAGGGCGGCTGTCAAGAATCCGCGTCAGTTGGCGGGCAGCATGACCACGAGCTTATGCCGAAACCACCCATCGCGGCCGGCCAGGTAGGCGGCGGAAAGACGGTCCGTCGTGGCGAAGGTCACCTCGATGGTGCCGGTGGGCGTCAAGTTCGGGCGGAGGCCCAGACCGGCCTGACGATCGAAAGCGGTGAGTGGGCGCACCGCAACCGAGGCGACCGGCAGCTCATGCTCCTGGAGGATGACGAAGCGGATGCGGCCGCGGGTGGCCGCATCGACGCCGTCCCAGCAGAAGAGCTGCTCCATCGCAACTGCGTCGTGCGCCTCGTAAGCCTGACGTAGATCGGCGGCGAGGACGCGGAGACCGCGCGCATTCCACCAGCCCCAAGCGGCGACCATTGCGACGCCGAGCAACAGGCCAAACAACGCCGCGGAGAGGCGGCGAAGCCAAGGATGCCGGAGGAAGAGTTGCAGCACGAGGGAGAAGGGCGTTGACCGAATAGCAGGGTCGGAGATAAGCACGCAAGAGCCATGGCGCACGAAAGCAAGCCCTCCTCGGATTCCGGACGCTATGCGGCCCGGGGCGTTTCCGCCTCCAAGAGCGAAGTGCATGCGGCCGTCGACCGGCTCGACCCCGGCCTCTTCCCGCAGGCCTTCTGCAAGATCGTCGCCGATAACCTGACGGGCGACGCCACGAAATGCGTGGTGACCCATTCGGACGGCTCGGGCACCAAAGCCCTGCTCGCCTACCTCTGGTGGAAGGAGACCGGCGACGCCTCCGTCTTCCGCGGCATCGCGCAGGATAGTATCGTCATGAACATCGACGACCTCCTGTGCGTCGGCGTGACCAAGGGCGTCATCCTCTCCTCGACCATCAACCGCAACGCCAAGGCCATTCCCGGCGCGATCCTCGCGGAGCTGATCAACGGCACGGAAGACGTGCTCGCCATGCTGCGCGAACAGGGCTTCGGCATCACTTCGGGTGGCGGTGAGACCGCCGACGTCGGCGACCTCACCCCCACGCTCACCGTGGATTCCACCGCGACCGCGATCCTCAACCGCGCCGACGTTGTGGACGCCGCGCGCATCGTCCCGGGCCTCGTCATCGTGGGCATCGCTTCCCACGGCCGCGCGAAATATGAGACAGTGGAGAACAGCGGGATTGGCTCCAACGGCCTGACCAGCGCCCGCCACGAGCTACTCTCCAAGTACTACGCCGAGAAGTATCCCGAAACCTATGACAAGGCCACCCCGGCTGAGCTGGCTTATTGCGGCCCCCACCGGCTCACTGACGCCCTCCCGGGCTCGTCCTTGACGGTCGGCCAAGCCCTCCTCTCCCCCACCCGTACCTACGCCCCCTACGCCCTGCGCCTGCTCCAGGCCCTCGGCAACCAGCGCGTCAAAGGCCTCGTCCACTGCTCTGGCGGGGGCCAGACCAAGTGCCGCCGATTCGGCTCCAAGGTCCATTTCATCAAGGATAACCTCTTCCCGACGCCCCCCATTTTCGCCGAAATCGCCCGGGTGAGTGGGACGGATGCCAAGGAAATGCACCAGGTTTACAACATGGGGCACCGCCTCGAGGTGTTCTTGGAACCCAAGGACGCGGAGGTCGCGCTGCGCCTCGCCGCCGAGCTCGGCCTAGCGGCCCAGGTCATCGGACGGACCGAAGCTTCGACCCGTCCTGACGGGGCTAATCACGTCACCGTGATCAAAGACGGACAGACCCTGGCCTACGCCTGAGGGGTCTCTGGGCTTGCCTTTAAAGTGTCGGGTGGTCGGGCAGACAGGACTTGAACCTGCAACACCCTGCTCCCAAAGCAGGGACTCTACCAATTGAGATACTGCCCGGTACCCGAAGAAACAGTCTGATTTTGTGTTGCCGTCCTTGTCAAACTGCTAATCTCCAACTGTTCCAACCCGCAAAACACCTCCTACACATGGAAAACGACAGCATCTCTCCCTCCTCTTCTGAATCCAAGCTCCCGCTCATCGTGGGTATCCTCGGTTTCGCTCTCGGCGCCGCCGGCCTCGTGCTCGGTATCAAGGCCAAGGGCGCTGCCCAGCTCGCCAGCGATGAAGCCGCGGCCACCAACGCCAAGGTTGTCGTCATCGAAAACGCCCTCTCCTCCAAGGCCAGCGACACCGAAGTCAAGACTCTCCGCCTCGACCTCGATAAGGGTCTCTCCGATGGCATCGCCGCTGAAAATCAAATCAAGGAGTCGATCGCCGCTCTCCAGAAGGTCGCCGCCAAGCCGGCCGCCACCAAGGGTGCTGATGGCAAGGCTGCCGTCGCTGCCGGCCCCGGCGAACATGCCGTCGCCAAGGGTGAAACCCTCAGCTCGATCGCCAAGAAGGCCGGTATCTCTCTCAAGGCCATCCAGGATCTCAACCCTGGTGTCGACGCTACCAAGCTCCGCATCGGCCAGAAGCTGAAGACCAAGTAAGCTCGCGCATGTCGGCGCCCTCTCGCTGGTCAGTCCAGCACGAAGAGCTCCACGCCGACTGCAGGGTTTTCCGGGTTTACAAGGAACACTGTAATCACCCTCTCGATGAACGAGAGGGTGATTTTTTTGTGCTCCGCTCCGGCGACTGGGTCCTCGCGTTGCCCCTCACCGAAGACGGACGCCTCGTGATGGTCCGGCAATATCGCTTTGGCACGCGCGACCTTTCCACCGAAGCGCCAGGTGGCATCATCGAGCGCGGGGAAGATCCGCTGCTCGCCGCCGTGCGCGAGACCGAAGAAGAGACAGGGTTCGCCGGAGGCCGCGCCCGCCTGCTCGGAACCTGCGCACCGAACCCCGCGATCCAAGCCAATCGCTGCCATTTCGTGCTACTAGAAGGCGTACGCCCCACCGGCCGCCGCGCCCCCGACGAACACGAGGAAATCCAAGTCCTCGCCGTCCGCCCCAAGGCCGCGCTCGCGGAAGCCCTCGCCAACTCCGCCCAACATTCGCTCGCACTGCTCGCGCTCTACCGCCTGCGCGACGAACGCCCCGATCTCTTTTCATGACCACTCCCACCCGCATTAAGAACAAGGGCCGTGAGGCCGACCCCGTGCTCGTCGTCGGCTCCGTCGCCTACGACAGCATCGTCACGCCGCACGACAAGGGCGAACGCATCCTCGGCGGCAGCGCTTCGTACGCGTGCCTCGCCGCGAGCTACTTCGCACCACCCCGTATCGTGGGCGTGGTCGGCCATGACTTCCGCGACCGCGACCGTAACAAGCTCGCGAAGCGCGGCATCGACCTCGACGGACTCTTGACGGATTCCTCAGGCCGTACGTTCTTCTGGCGCGGGCGCTACCATGAGAACTATAACCGTCGCGACACCGAGGACCTGCAGCTCAACGTCTTCGAGCACTTCAAGCCGAAGTTGGGCGAAGCCCATCGCGCGACGCCCTTCGTGATGCTTGGTAATATCCGTCCTGACCTCCAGCTCGACGTCCTTAACCAGCTCACCGCGCCGCGCTACGTGCTCGCCGACACCATCGACATCTGGATCGAAACCCAACGCGAGAAGCTCGGTGAAGTCATGCGCCGCGCGGACCTCCTCGTCGTCAACGACACCGAATCTGCCAAGCTCACCGGCGAGTCCAACGTGATCGTCGCCGGCCGCGAACTGCGTAAACACGGCTGCAAGACCGTCATTATCAAGAAAGGCGAGCACGGGGCCGTCCTCTTCCACGAAGAAGGCCTCTTCGCCCTCCCCGCCTACCCCGTGACCGAGCTACGCGACCCCACCGGGGCCGGGGATAGCTTCGCCGGAGCCCTACTGGGCTACCTGGCCTCGGCTGGCACGACCGATTTCGCGACCCTCAAGCAAGCCATGATCTATGGCACGGCTGTCGCCAGCCTGACGGTTGAAGCCTTCTCGACGGACCGCCTAGCCAAGGCCGGCTGTCGGGAGATCCGCGCGCGCCGCAAGGAACTCCTGAAGCTGATTAAGGCCTAGCTGCGACGGCGGGCCAGGAACCGCCAGAGCACGAAGAGCAGGATTCCCGAAAAGACTAGGTCGCCGACCACCAACGGCCAGACCTTCGGGAGCTTCTGCGCAAACAAGGCGTAGAGGAGAAAGCCCGCCTGCAGGATGATGACCAAAGTCAGCAGGGGCACGAAGCGACGGAGCTTTGCCAAGGGATCGGGGTCACTCATGCGAAATGGCGGCGGTGAGCTTCAGCGAGGCCGAGCAGGGTCAGGTGCGGCTCGTGCTTTACCCGGGTCTGCCAGGAAGCCGGCAAGTAGACGGCAGCGCCACCGGTGACGATGACTACAGGTGCCGGCGAACCTTGGCGGACGAGTTCGGCGCACACACCGTCAAGCAAAGCACCGATCATGCCGGCGAAGCCCAGGGCACAGCCGGCGCGCATCGCGTCGACGGTCGACTTCCCGATCGCCGGGCCGCCGAGCAATGAAGTGGGGTCGAGGGCCGGCAGTAGTGCCGTGCGCTCGTGGAGATACTGCGTCATCACACCAAGGCCCGGGGCGATGATGCCACCGGCGTAGCCACGCTCGGTGAGGATGTCGACCGTGGTGGCCGTACCCATGCCGACGATCACCGCGGGAGCACCGGCGACGAGCTGGGCGCCGACGCAATCCGCGAGTCGATCCTGGCCGACCTCGGCCGGCTTCGGGTAATCGAAGCCAAGGCCTTTCACGGTATCGTGACGGAGATGATAGAAAGGCCGACCGCTGCTGAGTAAGGCAGGTGAGATTGCCGCGGTCACCGTCGGCACGACGCTCGCTAAGGCAATGCCTTGCGTCGGATGGGCGGCGAGGAGGGCCGTCAGCTCAGCCGTCGCGAGCGCCGCTGTCGGCAGTTCGCCGTGGGCGAGCACCTTGCGGCCATCGACGACGCCCCAGTGCGCATGCGTGTTGCCGACATCGAGGCAGAAAAGGGACACAGGGAGGATGGTGGGAAGAGGTGAGCCTGGCGCAAGCGCTCAGGCTTTGCGCAGCGTCACCTCGCCTGAAGAGACGACGGCTTTACGGCCACCGCCCGTGCGGAGAATGAGGGAGCCTTCGTCATCGATACCATCGACGATGCCCGCAACCGGATCGCCACGCAGGCCAACGCGGACGGACTTACCCGCAAGGACGTCGTGGGCCGCCCAGAGCTTACGGAAGGAACGCGACCACGTGCCTTCTTCGAACTGTTCCCAGGCGCGGAAAAGCGCGGCGATGACGGCGGCGGCCTCACGGTTAACGTCGAGCGGTGTGCCGAGCGCCGCCTCGAGCGAACCCGCGACCGAGCGAATCTCCGCCGGGAAGTCTTTCGGTTGGCCGGTAAGATTGAGACCGAGACCGAAGACCAACTCGCGGACGGAATCAGCGTCAAGACGCGCCTCGGTGAGCATCCCCGCGACCTTGCGGCCATCCGCTGACTGAAGGTCGTTGGGCCACTTCAGGCCGAGCTTCAGCCCGAGCGACCGCTCGAGATGCGAACAGAGCGCGAGTCCCATCCAAAGCGTGAACGGCTTGAGCCGCTCCGGCGGGATGAACGGACGAAAAGCGAGCGAGAGGTAAAGATTGCCAGACCGGGCGCTGTGCCACTTACGGCCGAGTCGGCCGCGGCCGGCGCGCTGCGAACAAGCAAGCACCGCGAATGGGGCCTCTTGCCCGACGGCGAGCCGGCGTTCCGCTTCGGAATTGGTGCTATCAACCTCGTCGAGTAGCTCAACCGCGGGCGCGACTTTGAGCCGGCGCAGGTGGGCGTCGAGCAACGCGGCGTTGAGCTCGCGCGGAACAGACTTCAGCTCGTACCCCTTACGGGTCGAGGCCTTGAAGGTGAAGCCGTCGGCACGAAGGCGTTCCAGCCGGCTCCAGATTGCGACGCGCGAGACGCCGAGCTCCTTTGCCAAACGGTCGCCGCTGACCGGTTCGCCGTCGGCCTCGAGAAACGCGAGGAGGATGCTACTATCGAGGGCTGGCATATCGTCAGAGCCAGTCGAGGCCGAGGTCGCACCAAGGTGCGGCATGGGTGAGTCCACCGCTCGAGACGAAGTCGGGGGCGAGCGCGCCAATGAGCGGGAGCGAGGCGAGGCTCACGCCGCCGCTCACTTCGGACCAGGCCCGCCCACGGAGTAGCGGGATGGCTTCGCGCAGGTCGGCGACCGGGAAGTTATCGAGTAAGATGATATCCGCGCCAGCCTTGAGGACCGGGGCAATTTGGTCGAGGCGATCGACCTCGACTTCGACGAGGAGGTCGGGGCGGCTATCGCGCGCGCGGGCGACCATCTTCGTAATGCGTTCGCCGGCCGTCGCGCCGCCAGCGGCGAGATGATTGTCCTTCACCATGATGCGGTCGAAAAGCCCGAGACGGTGATTGTAGCCGCCCCCTTGGCCGACCGCGTATTTCTCGAGCATCCGGAAGCCCGGCGTCGTCTTACGCGTATCGAGTAACTTCGTAGGCGAAGAGCCCAGCGCAAGGACGTGCTCGCGGGTATGCGTCGCCACGCCGCACAGACGCTGAAGGAAGTTGAGTAGAATCCGCTCA
>Ga0114977_10000407_pt1 | contig 28977 bp, 32 predicted proteins | sample S_130805_MF_Meta_FD_87026 | JGI IMG/M metagenome (GOLD analysis project Ga0114977, IMG submission 87026) | Freshwater microbial communities from Lake Simoncouche, Canada to study carbon cycling - S_130805_MF_MetaG | ecosystem: Environmental > Aquatic > Freshwater > Lake | place: Lake...
ATGGCTCCTTAACAATAGGCCGCGAAAAATTCTAAACTTTAAAACACCGCTTGAGGTTTTCTACGCTAACCTAAACAACTCAATTCCACCACCTGTTGCACTTCGCTGTTGAATTGGCGTGATATTTTAGCTATCTTAATGGCATAAGTGCTGCCATAGTTACCAGACCCACCGGTTACACCAACTTCTGAAACATTATCATATTTTGGATTGTAGGTAACGATATTCACAACCCCACTTACTGCGTTGAAGCCATACAAGGCGGTGGCAGGGCCTTTTACAACCTCAATTTGCCTTATTTCTGCAAGTTGCACAGGCAGTAGTGACCAATCAGTATAACCATAACTATCAATATAAACTTGACGCCCATTAATCATAACTAACAAAGTAGGATTTAAGTTCGCATTTTGCCCTCTTATTCCCACATCTGCGTTAGACCTTGTAGAAAACCATGAACTTATACCTGGAAGACGCCCAATTATTTCAGGAATAGTTGTAACACCAGACCTTCTTATTTGCTCGCTGCTTATTATTTCTAGCGCAACAGGAGCCTCAGAAGCTTTTTGTGGCTTACCAGTCGCAGTCACAGTTACTGGTTCACCAAATAAATCTTCCAAGCTTCCATAATCAATTGTATTCGCATTTGACACGCTAACTTGTAAAAAAGAACATAATATTGAAGTTACAGACAAGAATGAAATTACTTTCAAAAGCGAACAGTTTCGCAATGCAACCAAGTTCTTAGTTAAAGTATTTTCAAATCTAATATTCGTCATGCAATATATCTTCATAATTTGACTATGCAACAAAACACATCTGGGTGTATAATATACGATCTTATACAACTATTAGTTATAATGCTACTAAATAATACAAGCTAACGCAAATATTTTTTTCAACATATTATATTTACAAACCTGACAGCTAAAATACTTAAATATTTAAATGTAACCATATCAAGAGCAAACTTAACAAACCACTGCCATTGCACTTCTTGTAGACAATTGTTACATAAGGCATATAATGAACACAATGAATTCAACTATAAGTTTCTTTGTCTTATAAAATTTGTTAGATTGTTATGAGAATATTAAATTAATTCTCATAACAATCTCGATTATTTATTATGAAAAATATTTTTAGATTTGGTAAGAATTTAAAACAGAATCAGGAAATGTATAAAAAAAGCTTACTTGGGCGCTTTTTGCATATTATCATATTTTCTACTGTGGGATTGGTTCTTTCTTTATTTGCCAGTTATCATATTAACGCTTTTCTTGAGGAGCGTACAAAGGAATCATTTGAAAAAGCAGCAAGTGTTTTTCTCAATGGACTTCGTTCAAGAATAACCGAGGCATTATTACTGGATCCCTCAGCAGACAATATAAAGAGTGAGGCGGAATTTCTTGAGTTTGTAAAAACACAGGAGCCTCTTATTCCAGTAGAAGGAATTAATAGCCAACTTATGAACCAAAGTGAGCTACGAGGGCAGCTCGATTTAGCAACGTCAAAGAACCTCCCTACTTATCAGGATGTTTTTGTTGTTGGCAATAAGACATGGACATTCCTTGCCACCCCTAAAGAGGGTAGTTATGAAGCTCCAAGATGGATAATTTATATCTATTTATTTTCCTCATTACTTATAATTACTATGATATCAACATACATGCTGATGCGTATAATGCGCCAGGATATGATTGAAAAAGAACATCTTAATAATCGCCTAATCCAGATTATCAATGGATTTGATAGCCAGATTCGTGATGTGGCTGAAAACCTAGGTAAAGAAATTAGACCTATTCAATTAGAATCAAATATAAATTGCATAATATTGGAAGACTATGCAGCCTTGTTCACCTCATTTACACATATATTTAACAATATATTAGACCATGGAATTGAAATGCCCCCTCAAAGGGAAGAAGCTGAAAAAACACGTGAGGGGCATATTACCTTTACAATCATGCATGATACCTCAAGAGATAATAAGAAGTTAGAAATTACTATAGCTGATGATGGCGCGGGAATTAACCCTGACAATATCCGCAAAAAATTAAGGGCTTCTGACCCAGGCGGCGATTGGGAAAAAGAAACAGATGAACAAATTATTCAGCGTATTTTCAACTTTGGATTTTCGACTAAAAATGAAGTTTCAACACTTTCAGGGCGTGGTATTGGGATGGATGCAGTCTGGAATGAAGTTGAGAAATTAGGTGGTAAAATCCATGTTAAGTCAGAAGTTAGTGTTGGAACGCAGTTCTTTATATCTATATGAAGCACAATTCTTTGTATTGCTTATTGTTATAAATTGATCTTGAGGTGCGGTATCTCTCGTGTGACCAATATTTAGTGATTTATTTTTTGTCTTTCTCCAAGCCTTGTCCAGAACAGTTTTTTATCTTCCCGTTATGAGATTGATCTTGTTGTAGTGCGTCATTTTTCCTTGTCAATTCACACAAATCCTCAGGACTCACCTTTTCAGGTATCATGTGTCCACTTTTTTCCTTCTGCAACATTTTATTTGTATCTTGTTTTGTATCTGGGAATTGCACGACCGGATTACCTGCGTTCTTTTCCTTTTTATCGTCATCTATTACATTACGCATAATTTATTCTCTATTTAGATATTATAAAATGATTAAGAATTTGGATCTTTATTTATGCGGCCAATGCAACGGCTTCACCATTTGCAATAATGGCTACTTCTATATTACCTCGCGTTGCCTTCGAGTAAGGACAAACGTGATGCGCCATCTGCACTAGTTGTTGCGCTTCAGAATCATCAACGCCCTGAAGTGAAGCGTTTAGGGTGACGCTTAAGAAATATCCTCCATCTTCATCTTGATTAAGATTAACATCTGCCTGAACTTTGATTTCACTTATAGGATTACCATGTTTTTCTGCAATCGCTGCAATAGCGCTTCCAAAGCATGCACTATAACCACAAGCAAAAAGCTGTTCCGGGTTGGTCCCAGCTTTACCACTGCCAGGCCTGGACATATTTACTGATATTTGCTTATCATCCGTTTCAGAGTGACCTTCACGTCCGGCAATAGTTGTTGCATGAGCTGTATAAAGTGTTTTCATAATTAATTTTCCAATAGGAATTGAACGCATTTCAATTACTTATCAAGCATTGGCTATCAATTATCCATACGGAAGATCATATAACATATAAAGCAGCTCTATCGGCAAACATAAAAAGGATACTGCTATTGCATTTGATATATTTATATTTACTTCTGTGCCTATCGCAATCCTGCACAATAACCTCTGCTTTAACGCCACCATATGTTTCAAGAATACCAAAGAATAATGCTAAAGAATCAGACCAAATTCAAAACATGTATTAAAAAAACTTTTCGTGGCCAATAAAGAAATTATTGATATAGTTTTATTTTATCTTTCGCTTACGCTCCATGATAATCTACTGTTATCTAAAAATAAAAGGCATTATCTCACTCAACCATTTAGCAAAATCTAATATCTCATTTTTCCTAGCTTCCTCTGCAAAGTCCTTCTGTGCATACCAAGTTCACGGGCGGTAGCAGAGATGTTTTGGTTGTTTCGTTCTAATGCAGCAATAATATGCTCCCGCTCTGCAACATCTAGCGATAATGTCTCTGATTCCACTGGCACATTAGGATCGCCTTCATTCTTATGGAAAGCTGCAATGATTTCATCTGTGGATACTGGCTTGCTTAAGTAATGAATGGCGCCAAGTTTAATTGCTTCTACTGCTGTTGTAATACCTGCATATCCTGTAAGCACCACAATTTTTGTTTCCGAATCAATTTCCAGAATCATTGGAATTAATTCAAGACCAGAACCTCCTGGCATTTTTAAATCTGCCAAAACCCATTCAGGATTAAATTCTTCTGCAATATTAACGGCATCTAAAACATTATAGGCAATGCGTATTTCATGGCCACGCTTACCAAGTGATTCGCCAAGAACCTCACAAAATGCTTTATCATCATCCACTATTAACAGGCTGGTCATAAAGTTAACCTTGCAAGCGGCAAATTAATTCTTGCCATAGTGCCAAAGCCAGCTTTGCTTTCAATATATATGGTTCCGCCAAAGCGCGTGATAACGCTTTTAGATAGAAATAACCCCATTCCAAGTCCATCGGCTTTGCTGGAAATACCTGGCTCACCGAAATTTTCTTTAACTTCTAAGGGTATTCCTTGGCCTTTATCGGAAATGGCTATTGTTAAATTCTTAGCTGTCCATATAACTTTAAAGCCTACATCATTCGATGCATCTGCGGCATTATCAAGAATGTTTATTATTGCATGAGAGAGTCCGCTTTCTGCAACAATGTTCGGTATAAATTTATTATCAGCAAGCTCTACAGAAAGGTTTACTTCTGGGTTTTCGTTTTTCCATGCTGATATTAATTCTTTCAAAAACAAATCAAGCTTCATTGGCTTGCCGCTTTCTGCACGTATTACTCCACCAGCCGCGGTAATGCGGGAAAGTATTTGTTTGCATCGCGCCAATTGTTCCTGGAACATGATTGCTTTGCGGTTGCGCTCTTCATCTGTTGCTTCTTCTACATAATTTTCTGCAAGCAATGTAAGGGTTGCAAGTGGTGTGCCAAGCTCATGGGCGCTATTTGCTGCCAGTGTTCCTATAGCTGCCATCTTTTCTGCCTCGTACAGGATAGATGCTTGACGTTTTATAGTGACATTCATCCGCACCACAAACCAAGAGATAATTCCAGCAAGCAATATAAAATTAATCCACATTCCTTGCACATGCATACTGAAGAATTCACCCATATGGTGATGCATGAAATAAGGAACCTCTACATTCCAAACCATTAGTATAGTATAGCATCCCACCGCCATCAAGGCGATGATCCAAGTGTATAACGGAGATAGGGTGATAGCGGCTATAATAACCTGAAGTATAAATAATGAAGCAAATGGATTAGTTGCCCCGCCAGTAAAATAAAGCAGGCCGAATAATACTGCAATATCCAGAACAAGCTGACAAAAAAATTCAAATTCGTTAATATGCAGCGCTAGTTTTATCCTGACCCAGGTTATTATATTTAATGCTACCAATAACCCAATCAAAAACCACAATGCTTTCTCACCTAGCGGGATATCTAATATTTTTGTCACTACAGTAATAGCAACAGCCTGCCCAATAATTGCTATATTGCGCAGCCACCAAAGGAGTTTCAGGTTCTTAAGGCATGTTATTTGATCCATACGCCACTACATACTATATAATTTTCCTTTTGTCGCTGCGACATTTTGCCACATTCCAATACTTATAAAATAAGTGTATGAAGGACTGTTTTTGATCTAAATACTGAATTACCATGAAAAATAGCATTATTATTTTCGTTTTAATAGCAATCGCATTGTTAATTGGGCTATCACTTGCACATTCCACTAAGCAAGGATCTTCATTCTCCCTTGGCGGCGAATTTACACTTACAGACCAGAACGGCACTGTAATTACCCAGGAAAACCTAAAAGGAAAATATACCCTGGTATTTTTTGGGTTTACCAACTGCCCTGATGTTTGTCCCACTACCCTTACAATAATTTCACAAGTTATGAAAGATTTAGGGGCTGAAGCTAATAAGCTACTTCCTGTGTTTATTTCTGTAGATGCTGGAGGAGACACTCCGCAATCAATGAAATTATATTTAAGTAATTTCCATTCTTCAATTTTGGGGCTTACTGGCACAGAAGAGCAAATAAAGCGGGTTACTGCTGCTTATAAAGTTTACTCCGCAAGAGTTCCTCAGCCTGATTCTACTGCTGGATACACAATGGACCATTCCGCGTTTATTTATTTGATGGATAAAGAAGGGAAATATATCACCCACTTTAACCATGGGGATTCTGCAGAGAAAATCATAACAACTTTAAAACCACATTTGGAGAAATAATCATGAAGCAACTTCTAATCGCAGCAATTATATTATTTTCTGTCCATGCAGTAGCATCTGATTTAACCTTTGAAGTTAGCAATGCATGGGCAAAGCCTACTATAGCTGGTAAAAATCTGACCGCGGCATTTTTTGACCTTAAAAACACTGGTGATAAACCAATCAAACTTGAAGGAGTAAGTATACAAAATGGCATTGCCGAAATACATAATACCATTGAGGAAAATGGCATTTCAAAAATGCGCCAGATGGATTTTGTAGAAATACCGGCTGGCCAAACTATAAACTTTAAACCACGCGCAATGCATATCATGCTAACCAACTTGAAGAATCCAATTAATGAAGGTGATAAGGTCAAACTATCCCTGCATTTTAATAATGATGAAGCTATGAATATAACAATTCCTGTTTCTGCAAAAGTTGTGGAAGGGAAAGCTGAACCAGACCACTCAAATCATCATTAAGAACTATATATTAATACCTAAAATTCACTTTGTGAATGCGGCATTATGTCACATTCACAAGTATAAAATATGCGTATATATGGATATCCCGAAACGATATAATTTAAGGGGGATAATATGAAAAAGAATTTCTTGATGCTGCTGGCAGCCTTATCCAGCCTAACTTCAACATTTGCCTTCGCAAAAGAAGAAACTATTACCACACTGCCGAAAGTTGAAGTGGTGGCAACCCAAGAATCACTGACATCTGGTGGGGTGGCGCAGGCACAGGAAAAAATTAAATCTATCCCTGGTGGCGCTGCTGTTGTTGACGCAAAAGAATTTGAAAATACCCGCGCAGTTACAATAAAAGATATGCTGGATTATACCCCAGGTGTATTTGCACAGCCGCGCTTTGGTGAGGAGGTGCGCCTTTCAATACGTGGTTCCGGCTTATCGCGTACATTCCATTTGCGTGGTATTAAATTATTGCAGGATGGCGTTCCAATTAACCTTGCTGATGGCTCTGCGGATTTCCAGGATATTGACCCAACTGCTTTCCGTTATGTAGAAGTTTATAAAGGTGCAAATGCACTGAAATATGGAGCATCATCGCTTGGTGGTGCAATTAATTTTGTGACCCCAACTGGCTATGATGCACACAAATTGGCTGGCCGTATTGAGATGGGTAGTTTTGGAACGGTTCGTGAGCAGCTAAGTTCAGGGCAAGTTGTGGGTGACAGCGATTATTACATCTCTTCAAGCAATTTAAAGTCAGATGGTTATCGTATCCAGAATGATCAGAATAACACGCGCCTCGCTTCAAATGTTGGACATAAATTCAGTGAAAGTTTGGAAACACGTTTTTATTTTACATATGCAGATATTAATCAGGAATTGCCTGGAAGTTTGACTAAAGCGCAATTGGAAACAAACCCGAAACAAGCAAATGCAACTAATTATTCCATGAACCAACAGCGCGACTTTAATGTTTACCGAATTGCCAATAAGACCACATGGCGCGGTGATGGGATTGAGGTAAATGGCGGTGTATATACCCTGCAGAAAGATTTATATCATCCAATATTCCAGATTGTTGACCAGCAAAATAGCGATTATGGTATTTTTGGCGATACAAAATTATCAAATTCATTAGCAGGAAAACGCAACGAACTAACTATCGGTACTAACCTTGGTATGGGGCAAACTGATGCAAAGCAATATGTAAATAATGCCGGAAATTATGGCGCATTAACTAGTGAATCTGACCAAAAATCAAAGAATGCAGATGTGTATTTTGAAAACCAATTCTATGCAAAAGATACCCTCGCATTAATAGCAGGTTCACAATTTACCTATGCCAACCGCGATTATAAAGATAAGTTCCTTTCTGATGGAGATCGTAGCGGCGAAAAGAATTATTATGGCATAAGCCCAAAAATCGGTGCGCTATACACCATCACACCGGATATACAATTATTCACCAATTTAAGCCGCGCCTATGAGCCACCTACATTTTCCGAACTAACCCAAAGCATTCCTGGTGTTTCTGGCCTTGCAAATATAAACGCACAGGAATCTACAACATTTGAAATAGGTTCACGTGGAACTGAAGGCATAATCAACTGGGATGCCAGCATTTATCGCTCATCAATTAATAACGAGCTTATGACTTACTCACTTGGCGGGTCATCTACCGGAGTTCTAAATGCCGATAGCACAATCCATCAGGGCTTGGAGCTTGGCTTCGGAGCACAACTGTTTGAAAATTTATTGGCACATGATGATACGATTGGGATGCGTGTTGCCTATAGCTATAATGATTTCAAGTTTGATGGCGATAGCAGCTGGGGCAACAACCAGATTCCGGGCGCACCAAAGCATTATACCCGCTCTGAAATTCGTTATAAACACCCATCAGGTTTCTACATTTCACCAAATGTAGAAATAGTGCCGGAAGGTTATGCTGTTGATATGGCTAATACGCTATATACAGATTCATACGCACTGCTTGGCCTGCAAACCGGATATGAAATTAACAAAAATGTAACCTTCTTTGTGGATGCGCGTAATCTTCTTGATAAAACTTATGCCGCAACAACTGGCGTAATAACTACTCCAACCGCCAGCAATACTGCACAATTTATTCCAGGCGATGGCAGGGCATTTTATACAGGGTTGAGCTTTAAATGGTAAACATAAGAAAAGCACTTCACTCTAAAAAGGTACGCAACGCACATAGATGGATAGGCATTGCAGTTGCGCTTTATGTGGTGATGGCCACTATCAGCGGTAGTATCCATATAATCATGACTAATTTCTATAGCCCACCCCCGCCTGTAATGCCGCAGGGGTTGGTTAATTTGGAAAAAGCTTCACTGCCACTTGCCGATATAGTTAAGAAAATACCGGCAGGTGAGCAGGTGAAGGGCATTAACATCCGCACGATTGATGATAACCTCTGGTATCAAGTGGTTACAGAAGGTAGTAAGCCATATTATATTAATGCGGAAAACGGAAAACTCTCTGAAAATATGGATGAATCCTACGCACAGCAGATTGCCGCAGCTTATCTTAAGAAACAGGAAGGCGTAACAAAAACTGATTATCTAACCACATTTAACAGTGAATATCTAAATATATTTAGGGCTTTGCCGGTATATCGTTTCGATGCGGAAAATAGCAATGGTGAGCGGGTATATGTTTCCACTATTACCGGAAGTGTTGCTCTTTACCTAAATACTCCACGTGCATTTGGACAAAATATGTTTAGCTCTTTGCATAAACTATCCTTCATACCAAATAAATTAGTGCGGGATATTTTAATGGCGGTTTTGGTAGCAAGTGTACTTGTAACAACTTTAATAGGTGTAGGAATGTTTTTTGCACGTAAGAAAAAATAGGCAGCCTATGTTAGCTTTAAGAAAAATGTTTGCCCTAAAGAATGTTAATATATCCATTGCCTTAAGTACATTAATGCATTTTGGGATTTTTTCATTGCTCGCGTGGAAAGCATCGGAAGCAGTTACCTCCATACCACCACAACAGGTTATTATGGTTGAATTATCAGCAATGCAGGCAAGTATGCCTACTATAAAAACTGATATAGCACCTACGACTAAACCTATAACTAATACAAAGACAAAAAAGCCTGAATTGGTAAAAAAGAAGCAGGAAAAGCCAGAACAAGATATTCAGGAAAATCAATCAGAACATTCCGCCTCAGGCGAAGCGCCATCAAACGACGATCAAACCCAGAGCGCCGCACTAACTGAGCCGGCATTTAACGCCGCATATCTTAAAAATCCACCACCCGTTTATCCGCAAGCCGCAAGGATTCAAAATATTGAAGGTGAAGTTTTATTGAAGGTAGAAGTATCTGAAGAAGGTAGGGCAGAAAGCATTAGCGTTGCCAAATCCAGCGGCTCAAGTTTACTTGATTATGCCGCTATAAGTGCTGTAAAAAAATGGAAATTTATTCCGGCAAAGCAGGGTGAGGATAAAGTAGTTGCAAGTGTTGTTGTGCCTATTATTTTTAGGCTTAAGGCTTAACTAAGTTTCCAGATTACTTATATCCCTAACCGCATACAACGCCTCGATATCATTAGATATCAACAAACCCACATTTTTCTTAATTTTTTCTGCTGGCCAATCCCACCATTTAATTTCTAGTAATTTTTTGATATTTTCTTCAGAAAAACGCTTGCGAATTTCACGAATTGGGTTTCCCACAACAACGCTATATGGCGCAACATCTTTAGCTACAACTGCATGGGCACCAAATACAGCGCCATCGCCTATAGTTACTCCACCTAATATTGTTGAATTGCTGCCTATCCACACATCATTACCTATCACTACATCGCCGCGCACAAACTCAGGTTTGGCAACGCCAACTACCGCAGGCCAATCAGTTGGTAAGCTTGCAAAAGGATACATCGACAGATGATCCAGATGATGCTCCGAAAACACTGTAATGCTGGCACTTTGTCCAATCGAGCAAAATTTTCCTATGGTAATACGCACCCCAGATTTAGCGGTCCATAAATTAGGCACACCATAAGTATAATCACCAATTGATACATCTGGATGTTGGATTATACGGTTAGTATAATAGAAATTTGGCACATCAGCAGAATGTGATTTTATGTTAAGCAGTGGATTATTCATAAAAATATTTTTATGGTTATTATTTATTTGAATTTAAATATCAACATTATGCAATCAAGATCAAGCATTTAGAATCAGTAAGGGTGGCAAAATTTATAAGCCTTTATTCTCATGCGTTGATTTCTCTGCCGTTTTGCCTTAACTTTTTTCTGCACTCGCCCTGCCAGCGCAGAATTTTTCTTAACATTATGGACTTTAATGGACTGGTATGGAGAAAAATGGAGGCGAAGAGCTTCGATTATTTAAGGCAACCACTTGATATATAAATATTGATTGCTGCGCTAATTTTTAATCTGCCCCCAATTATGCCCCCAGTATATTTTTTGTGTGGTGATTATAGTATTTGAATTTTAGCCCCATCCTTTCAAAATATAATCTTTTTTATACATTGCCATAACTAGCGAAAACATAAGTCACGGCAACATAACAACCATAGCAAGGGTTAAAGCGTAGGGTAATAGAAAACTCATTTGCTGTTATAAAATGCGCTTAATACAAATCAATCAATTTAACAATAAAAGTGTAGCTGCCGTAAACCACCAAAATGGGGTTCACGGCAACATGACAAACAATCAGGAATTAACATCAAAAGTCACCGTAACACACCAAAATGGAGTTCACGGCAACCAGCACTAGCCAGCATAAAGGAGTAGTTAGTCACCGTAACGCACCAAAATAGAGTTCACGGCAACAGGAATTGCACAACTCTTTAGAATATACACAATTCCCTTGCACTTATAATTGTGAGTTTGCACCCATATCAGGCAGCTTTTTTATAACATATTGAATTATTAGATTCAAACGAAATGACTTGTTTTTTAGCCTTTTTTAATGCACTCATCCACCTGCCGATTCTTCTTTTTATATAACTTCGTTTATCAACATCATAGGCAGGAGGTTGATATTTTATCCGATTTTCTTCTGTCCAGCGGTTAATATGTTTGGGTTGCTGCATATGATTTAAAGGCTCGTCGGCAATGGCATATTTCTCTTTCTCAAAAAGCCTGTATATGGCGCTATAAAAATCGTTAAGCCGCTCTTTTCCATGTACTCTTAAAATCACGCTCATTAATATAGTAAATACTTCATACACGCTGTATATCTCACCTGTTTCTTTTGGTGTGTTCCAAAATAAACCATTATGTGCAATTGAATTGCGTATAGTTTGTAGTTTATCTGTTTCAATACTATCTATACCTATAAGCTTGCCTTTTGAATTATGTGGCAATTCTTCAATAAAATGATGCATAATAAGATGTATTCTGGTTGTAAGCTGATAAACTGGCTCAACGTCCCTTCTAAAGCTAATATTTTTTGGGTCGTTAAAAAATCTTTTCCTAATACTATTTAGGTTCTGTTCGCCAATAAAATGATAGCGAGTCATAAAAGTGTTTTGCTTATAGTCATTTTTATAGGTGCGATTACTTTGCACATTAATGTAATTGTATTTCTTAGACATGGCTTACTTAGAATCTGAACAATTAAATGATTCTATAAGTGCTTTTATGTCCTCAACACGCCATGCAGCAGTTTGCCTGCCAAGCTTTACTTGTTTTGGATATTTGCCGGATTTAACGCCTGCCCACCAAGTGGACTTGCCAATAGGAATGAATTGAAGAATTTCAGGAACGCGTAGGAAGCCTGTTTCTGGTAATGATGGTTTGTTAGACATAAGTCTTACCTCGTTTGTGTTAATTTGAGGTAATCTTATGCCGCCTTGTGTGGCTTAGTCTATGAAGCTAGGGGCAGAAAAAGAACTAAAAAGTCAGGAAGTAACTAATTGCTTTTCTGACTTACTTTCTGACTTATTTTCTGACTCCCGCTTAACCTTGTAAAACGGGCTTATATGCTCTTTTAAATTTGTTTCGCTAGGGATTTTATCCCAATTTTCTGCACACCATTGCTGCATATCTATAATACAGGATTTTTGCAGTTCAGGAAGATTTCCCTTAGAAAATCGTCTAATCATTTCTTCATTAAATTCTTTCCAATTATATGCAGGTCGTCCTTTTGTTGCTCTAGCATGTATTAGTGTGGCATCTTCATCAAGAAGCAATGTGCCATTTACAGAGTATACATTTGAAACGTCTGCTATAGGCTCAGGAAAACATGAGAATAGAGATTCTATATCAATTAGTATATGACAGTAACAAGATACATCGCCTCTTAAACAACCATTTTCCCAATCAATGTTTTTTTGAATCCATTCTTTTTTAGGGATTGCCTCAAGCTCTGGTATTTCTTCATGTGCGGCAAATAAATCAGTTGTTTCTAAAGAATATAATTTTGCCAAATCATCACCTTCATAAGAATCTTTTATAGTTAAGCTTTGTAACATTTCCCTGCCAAAAGCTTGCACATTACCTTTCTTAAGTTCAATAAATAATCTGGATTTAGGAATTTCCAGATAATCTTCTAGAGCTGCATCAAAAGCATTTTGCTTAAATAAAAAGTCATCATACTCTTTTTTATCGTTTTTTAGTTTTTCTACATATTCTAGCGGCAATGTTGACTCATGCTCTGAAAACTTTGTCCATCCACTATAGGGGTCGTATGGATAGCCACCATTTTCTTCAAAATATTCAGGCAAATAACTTTTAGGCAGTCCATATTTCTCACAAACTTCTTCAGTGAAAAATAAATCAAGGCTCAATGTTTCCGTTATACTTAAATCTTCTTGATACTCACCGTCTCCGCGTAAGTCATTATTATGTTCGTTATATTCGGCTGTGAAATACATATTAAAACCAATCCAGAATAAGGCTTCATGAAGTGTTATTTTTTCTGCCAGCTCTGTTGGAACTAAAGCATATTTCATGCTGCGCCCCCAAACTTCCCATTTATAATATTGGTTGTTTTTGCTGCAATGGCATCAACGTAATCCGCCCAATCCTGCATCATTTTAGTGCGCTCGCTCATAAACTCGGTTCGGTCATAGGCTTGCCTTATGCTATCACCTTTAGAATGGGCAAGTTGCAGGTTTGGTACTTCATATCTATACCCAAGCTCTTCCATGATGGTTGTCGTTGCCAGCGACCTGAAGCCGTGAATTGTTGCCTCACTTTTATAGCCCAGCTTATATAAAGCCCTCAATATTGTATCTTCATGCATTGGCTTGTTAGGCCGTACCTGACTTGGAAAAACATGCTGCCAGTTACTATTCATTTCTTTAAGTTCATGCAAAATTTCTAAAACCTGATTGGATAATGGAACAGAATGCTCTTTTTTCATTTTCATTCTTGAAGCTGGTATTATCCAGATTTTATCTTCAAGATTAAATTCCTGCCATTCGGCATGGCTTAATTCCTTTTTTCTGGTAAAGGTAAGAACCATCATTCGTAAGGCTAGGCAGGTTTGCCGGAATAGGCGCGCATCATTGCGGCTTATTTTTCTTATAAAGTCCGGCAATTCGGAAAGAGGCATTGCTTTAAGGTGCTGCACCTCTTTTGTCTTGAGCGCTTCAGCAATATCTTGAGATGGGTTGTAATCCGCCCTGCCGCTTGCTATAGCATACCTGAATATCTGTCCTGCATTTTGCCTTACTCTTTTTGTGGTATCTATCACACCCCGCGCCTCTATTGTTTTCAGGGCTTCCAGTAAAATGGGGGCATTAATTGATTTTATGGGTAATTTGCCGATTTTAGGAAACAGGTTGCGCTCTAACCTGCTTTGAATATCTATTAATGTTTTTTCTACAATTTCGCCTTTGCGCTTTTCTATCCATTCCCTTGCTATGGCTTCAAAGGTATTTGCAGAGTCTACCTGCTTGGATATTTTATCCTGTTGCTTGGCAACGGCGGGGTCTGCATTATTTTCTAGAAGTAATTTGGCTGCATCTCGTTTGATTCTGGCATCTTTAAGGCCAATAATAGGATAGCTGCCAAAGCTTAATCTTTTCTCCATGCCCCCAAATCTATACTTTAATCGCCATAATCTGCCCCCAGTTGGCATTATTTCTAGATACAGGCCACCGCCGTCAAATATCTTATATGGCTTGTCTTTAACCTTGGCAGTCTTGCATTTTACGTCATTTAGCTTCATTTTGGGGGCATGCTCTTTACTGAGTTTTCAATCTGCCCCCTAACATGCCCCCCATAAATGCTAGATTATGCTGGGCTAATTAAGATGACAATAGACAAGCCTTACTCGAAAAGCCTTGTATTGTCTAGTGTTTTTAGATTGTGTTGGACTAGTGTGGAATGAGAAATGGAGCGGGTGAAGGGAGTCGAACCCTCGACATCAACCTTGGCAAGGTTGCACTCTACCACTGAGCTACACCCGCTTAAATAACCAAAGGGAGCGTCATAATACGCAAAACAGTTCCGAATGCAAGTGTGTTTTTATATTTTTTTAATTTTTAGCTCTTAATCCTATAACCTTTCACAAGCAACCTGTGAACTACAGCCCATAATACAATATTAGTAAAAATTATTGTGCAAATGCCCATTGTTAAATTACCATCGCTATAGCCTGTTATACCGTAACGAAATCCATCAATCATATAGAAGAACGGATTATAGTGACTAACCGAATGCCAAAATGGCGGGAGATTCGCTACTGAATAAAAAGTGCCTGAGAGGAATGATAGAGGAGTGATAACGTAGCTGGTGATGGCCGCGGCTTGATCGAATGTTTCAGCAAAAATTCCAGTGAACATTCCAAGCAGGGACATTAACATTGATGCTGATACTATGTAAAACACCAGAACAGCCCAACTATGCACCGATATAGTCACAAAGAAGCTAACTGTTATACCAGTCAACAACCCAACCATAACCCCTCTGGTAACACCAGCCATAACCATCCCTAAAGTTATTTCGCCAGCAGAAAGTGGTGCCATAAGATAATCTATTAAAGTGCCAAGCACCTTACCCATTATAAATGACGAAGATGTGTTGGCAAAAGATTGCTGCATAACTGACATCATAATCAGGCCGGAAGCCATAAATGCACCAAACGGCACGTTGCCGACATTCGGGATATTTTTACCCATCGCCAAATTGAATATAGCTAAAAATAGCAATGCGGTGATTACAGGGGCTAAAAGTGTCTGGTTATAAACTTTAAAAAAACGGCGCACTTCTTTCATGTATAATGTCCAAAGACCGATGAAATTTATTTGATCCATAATTTTTCTAAGTGTTAGTTGTTAGTATTAGTTGTTAGTGTTAATAGTTGATTTTGTAAATTAGCACAAGTATTAGGCTGGCTCATTGTAACTTAAACCTTCAAGCATATAGGATTATGCCCATAAAAATTATAAAGCAACTTATTAATGGTGAATATATTTTTCAAGGTAATACAGTTCAAGTGCCTTTGAAATCAGTCGTGATTGATAACAATCTGGCGCAGCAAGCGGGTGATTTATTAACAGGATGTGGGCTGTCCGGCAAAGCACTTATAGTTAGTGATGAGACTACACACGCAGCTCTTGGCTCAAAAATAGAGGTAGCTTTGAATGGAGCAACATCAAAGGGTGCGCAAAAAAAAGATTTAGTTTCCTTGGTTTTGGAAAATGGAGTAAAGGCGGATATTGAAACTGTAGCAAACATAAAATCTGCCACAAGTGGAGTTGATTTTATCATTGCAGTTGGCAGCGGGACAATTAATGATTTATGCAAATATGCCAGCCATTTAGTTGGCAAACCATATGCTGTTTTTGGCACCGCACCTTCTATGAATGGCTATGGCTCAAGCAATGCTTCAATCACCGCTCTTGGCCATAAAAAAACTTTGCCTGCGCAATTGCCTCAGGGTATTTTTCTTGACCTTGATGTGCTAGCAAAAGCCCCTCCAAGGTTAATCAGGAGTGGCCTTGGTGACAGTCTATGCCGCTCTACAGCTCAGGCAGACTGGCTTTTATCTCATTTATTACTAGACACTTTCTATACAAACTTACCATTTGCACTACTCAAAGATTTTGAGGGAGATTTATTTGCAAATAGCAAAGCCCTCATGAGCGGCGATATTGAGATTATGCGCCTTCTTGCTGGAACTTTGGTACTATCTGGTTTTGGTATGTATTTAGCCGGTGGAAGTTACCCAGCAAGCCAAGGTGAGCATATGATAGCGCATATAATGGAGATGGCATATGGAAACACCATGCCACATTCTTATCACGGCGAGCAAATCGGAATAACAACCTTAACAATGTCAAAATTACAAGAAGATAGGGTTCAGACTTTAGGGTTTATTGTTAAAGAAGAAGTACTTCCCGAATCTTTTGCAGGCTTCTTTAGCGCAGAAATTGAGAAAGAATGCCGTGCAGAATATAAAACCAAACAATTTACAAAAGAAAGGCTAGATTCCATAAATCATAATATTCAGAATAATATGAACGATATTGCTCAGAGAATTTCGTCAATAATGTTGCCACATGATTTTCTGCAAAAAACACTAAATGATGCCGGATGCAGCTTAAACCCTGAGGATATTGGCTGGAATAAGGTGGATTATGAAAAGGCGGTTGCGTTTGCAAAATTCAGCCGCGGAAGGTTCACATTCCTGGATTTGATATAACCCAGTTTAATCAACCACAAAACCATATTTTTTGTAAATCTGTTTTGCTTCATCTGATTCCAGGAACTTTAGGAAATCATGTGCAATTCCCATATTTTCACCAGCAACAACCGCAGCCTGATAAATTATTGGGTCGTGCAAAGATTCACTAATCACACTAAGTACTGCAACTTCTTTATTATTAAATGCATCGCTATAATATGTAATCCCTGCTGTTTCACCATGTGTAATAAGATAAAGGGTATTTTTGGCACTAGGGGATGGGATAACTTTATTATTCAGGCTATCCCATAATTTTGTATGTTCAATAGCATCTGTATTCAAAATTGCCTGTTTAGTATATAACCCAAGGGCAGAATTATCAAACTCACCCATCACCATGATGGTGCGGCGACTTAAATAATGCAATTTCCTGGAAAATTTCTTTTCTTTCAGTAGGGCGTCTTTTAGGCTGCTTTTATTAGAAACTACCAGCGCAAGTTTGTTTCTCACCAGGTTCTTTAGTGAGTAAACATCTATTAAACCTTTTTGCTTCAAACCTGTCATCCAGAATGGATGCGAGGAAATAAAAATATCAGCCTGCTCGCCCTGCTCTATTTTTTGCGCAAGCTCTGCAGTTCCATCAAACGAAGCTGTAACAATGATATTCTTTTCTTTTGAATATTTCCTGATTAACTCAGTCAAAGGCCCGGAAATACTAGATGCCGCTAATATAGTTATCTGCGGCGGCTCAGACATTTTGGCATTAGATGCATGTGGCAATATTAATAAGATTACTATAAATAATAATGCCAGCAGATTCCGCATAATATACCTTATTATTCATATAGCTTTGAGGGCGGAATCAAAACTTCCTGATTAATCAGAACTGTGTCTTCACTAACAGAATTGAAAAAGCAGTTGCGCCTGCCAGTATGGCACGCAACACCCTTCTGATCAACTTTGAGGAGGATAGTATCGCCATCACAATCAATCAGCATTTCTTTTAAAAATTGCAACTGCCCGGATGACTCACCCTTGCGCCACAATCTATTGCGCGAGCGGGAGAAATAGCAAACCTGATTGGTGGCAAGTGTTTCAACTATTGCCTCTTTATTCATCCAGGCCATCATCAGCACCTCACCATTATCAAACTGCTGGGCAATAACCGGAATAAGGCCGGATTCATTAAATGTTATAGTTTCTAGTATATGCTTAAATTTTTCCATCGCCCAAGCAGGATAACATGTTATTAGCAACCCCCTCCATCACTGAAAGATAAGCCCCCTCGCCTTTCTCAATGCCGTTGCCGACAGGGTCCATGGTCACAATTTTAACTCGATCAGGATTCTTGATAAGTTTTCGGAAAGATTCCTCATTAAATGCAGGGTCAGCAAAAACACAATATACATGTTTCCTTCTGATTGTTCCGTTTATATCACCAATCCTTTCCGCACTTGGCTGCGATTCAGGGTTAGAAAAAACTGCTGCCGTTTGGTTAAGGCCATACGCTTGTACAAAATATCCATACGCATCATGATATGTGATGAATGGCACGTTCTTATAAGGAGAGAGTTCTAGTGTTATTTTTTCTGAAGTTTTTGATATTTTGTTAATATAACTTTTAGCGTTAAGCTCATATACACCACGGTTTTTCGGATCTTTTATAGATAGGATTTTCTTTATTTGTTTCACCATAGCAATTGCATTTATGGGGCTTAGCCAAACATGCGGATCGTATAAAACATGGCTATGATCATCAGCTTCCAAATCAGAATTAGGAGGCTGTTGACGCAAAACTCCATCGCTTGCAGCAAGCTCAACCGCAACAGTACCATCATGCAAAGATGAAATTGCACCTATTAGGAATGTTTCAAGATCGAGGCTATCAAAGAAAATTACATCTGCTGCCTGTAATTTTCTTATATCCTCTGGTTTTGGTTTATAGTCATGCTCAGAGTTTTTACCATCTATCAACAATTCAGGCCTTCCTAATTCACCCATAACCGCTGCCACTAGAGAGTGGATCGGCTTTATAGTTGCTATAACAACAGGCGGAGAATTCTTAACTTGTGTTTCAGATTTTTTTTCTTCTGAAAAAGCGCCAACAGGGAATAAACACAACAATATTATTACAGCAAATAATTTTCTCATTATTTCAATAGCCTTCTAAAATTAGCACAACAAAGCCTTGTGCCGAATCCTAGCAGAGAAAATCAACAAAGCAAGTGTGTAAAGGCAGCTAAAAGATTAAATTAATTACTCAGAATGTTCGGCGTATTCCGCCTCATCACCCTGCCCTGATATCATATATTTATCACGAAGCGCCGCGCGCTCATCCTTGCTATGTTGCTGCATATATCTACCGGCTGTTTCCACTGATACTGGCCTATCCATCCGATGCTTATTCTTATAATAAGCTTGATATTGGTAATCCCTATCATTATCGCCAGGTAAATTACGCGCATCGTAAGGGTTGTGAGGATTTTTTTTAACCTGCTCGTGCCAATTTTTTGCAAGTATCTCTGCTTGATAATCAGCTCTCATCAAAAGTGCAGGGTTAGAATCAGGAGTTACTGCGCACGCTTGAATTAATAAAAACAATATCACAACACAAGCTTTTTGCATCAAAACTTTAAATTTTACAATTTTCATTTGCAAGTTCACTCACTTTTTAAACTTAAATCCAACAAAGCCGCCTTACTTCGATATTTTTATACTTATATAGATATACTCTTTACATTGCAAGACAAATTTTATAAAATAAGTATGACAAAATTATAATAACTAAACTAGCCACATTAATTATCTTAGAGATCTGTTAATCCAACAGATAAAATCCTTGGTTTTGCTTTAGCGGTTAGAAAGAATGTAATTTAAAAAGCGAAAAAAAGTTGGTTTTATGAAAAAGAGAGTTGGTCAGATTGTAAATAGATTGATTGAAAATAATAAAAAGATACTCAATAAAACCGTTGAGGTAAGAACAGGAGAATTTACCTGGCTACCTTATGGTAAAGATCGATTTAGCATGAAGGGCATTTATGATTGTATGGGAGTGTTGGTATTAGCAGAGTCATCACAAACTACATCCAAAAAAATAGCATTATCTCATTTTAATACTTACAATGAAGAATCTGAAGATTCTCTGAAGGCGGGTTTAGCAGATGTTAAAAATCTTAGAAAAAAAGGTTATTCAACCCAAATAAAGATATTTAGTAGGGGACTAGAAAATCATAGCGCTTCCGGCAGCGAGGGGTATATACGGGCCACCTCTTCTTTACGAGCTATAAATGAGATCATAGAAAAGGAAGATGTTGCAAATCATATTGAGAAAGGATTTTTGTATAAAGATTCAATTATACATGATGATGGTAGGGTTACAAGACACCCAGTATCCATTCCGCTATGGATTGAGAAGTGTTTTATAGAAGGCAAACCCACTAAGCTAAGGAGTTAGAAATTTTAACAATTTAGCTTCCTGTCCCGCAATTAAAGCTCTATTAAGCTTAAATTTTGCATATGAACCTTCCTAGTCATCCGGGACAGCAACAAAAGTTTACACTAAAGTGTTTGCTAAAATTAAGTGGCTTTATTTATATCCCAAAGGACTACTTACTTAAATATTAACATTCCTCTATTCACTAAATAAAAACCCTGAGACTTAAGCATTTTTTGCAAATCTTGCGTTTCTCTATTGGAGCGGCTTGATTAATAATGAAGAATAAGTATTATTACGACTCCCTGCCGGAAGGCATAATAAAAACGTGCGCCTTACTTTAGCTGGAATATAAAATGAACATATTTGAAAAATTTAGAAAAAGACTGATTATTGTCATCCAAATGCTTAACCAAGAAGGCAAGCTGGGCGATATATCCGCAGCGAATAATGTAACTGTTGAGCCTCCTCGGGAAAGCTCGCATGGCGACCTATCTACCAACGCCGCTATGGTATTGGCAAAAGCAAACAATATGAAACCACGTGATTTGGCAGAATTAATTATTAGTTTAATTCAAGATTTTGAAGAAATTGAATCCGTAGAAATTGCAGGACCAGGCTTCATAAATATGCGCCTAAAAAAAGAAGTTTGGCAAAATATTGCACTGGAAATACTGCATGAAGGTGTTGGATACGGCAATTCAAACCTTGGTAAAGACCAGGGTTATAATATTGAATATGTATCTGCCAACCCGACTGGCCCAATGCATATAGGACATGCGCGCGGTGCAGTTTATGGCGATGCACTTGCTTTATTGCTGGTTAAAGCCGGATATAATGTAACCAAAGAATATTATATAAATGACGCTGGCGGGCAAATTGATACTTTAGCAAAATCTGCGTTTCTAAGGTATAGGGAAGCGCTTGGTGAGACAATTACAATTCCTGAAGGACTTTATCCAGGTGAGTATTTAAAAATTGTTGGTGAATCCCTTGCAGCTCAATATGGAAAGGATTTGCTTGATAAAAAAGAACGCGAATGGCTGCCGCTTGTGCGTAGCTTTGCAGTGGATTCAATGCTTTCTTTAATCAAAAATGATTTAGCTGATTTAGGAATTTACCACGATATCTTCACATCTGAAAAGAAGCTCAAAGATGATGGCCGCATTGAAGACGCTCTAGAGGTTATGGAGAAAAAAGGACTTCTTTATCAGGGCGTTCTCGAGGCCCCAAAAGGTAAAACCCCTGAAGACTGGGAACCGCGAGAGCAGACACTTTTTAAAGCCACTGATTTTGGCGATGATGTAGACCGGGCACTGAAGAAATCTGACGGCAGCTACACATATTTTGCTGCAGATATTGCTTACCATCTTGATAAAATAGAGCGTGGCGCTAATAAAATGGCAATAGTTCTTGGCGCTGACCATGGCGGCTATGTTAAACGTTTGCAAGCCGCGGTAAAAGCATTATCAGATGGAAAAGCAACTATTGATGTAAAAATTTCACAACTTGTGAACTTCATGGAAGATGGCCAACCGATGAAAATGTCAAAACGTGCTGGCACTTTCACCACTGTACGAGACGTTATAAATGAAGTTGGCAAGGATGTGATACGCTTTATTATGCTCACGCGCAAAAACGATATGGTACTAGACTTTGACCTAAAGCTTGCAAAAGAGCAATCTAAAGATAACCCAGTATTTTATGTACAATATGCACATGCGCGCGCGCAATCTGTTCTGCGCAATGCCCATGCCGATGCGCCAGATAGTTATAAAATTTATAAAAATATAACTCCACAAATAATGGCAAATATTACTTCAGAAGATGAGCTACAATTGATAAAATTTATGGCTTCGTGGCCCCGCGTTGTAGAAGCTGCAGCAATTGCTTGTGAACCACACCGAATTGCATTTTATTTACAAGAACTTGCTAGTTGTTTCCACTCATTATGGAATAAGGGAAAGGACAACGCAACAATGAGGTTTATAATAAAAGATCAGCCCGAATTGACTGCTGCAAGGCTTGCAATTTTGGATGCAATGGCGAAAGTTATAGCTTCGGGGTTATTTATATTCAATGTTGAGCCCTTGATGGAAATGAGATGAGTGATTTTAACCGAAATGAACTGATAAATAAAACCCTTGCGGAGTTCCGTCAGGAGCATTCAGCTACAATCCCAAAACCTTCAAATTTAAATAAACCTAAGTTTCATAGGCCGCAGCCACTTGAGGATTTTAACTATGATGCGGAAGAAGAGGTCACTGGATTTCTTGAAAAATTCAAACTTATTTTCCCAATTATAATAGTAGCGATTATTTGCTTTTTGGGTTACGCTTGGTACACAGACAAATTCGCCATAAGCAAAGATAATGTTGGGCAACTACCTGTAGTCAAAGCTAGCACAACACCTCTACGTGAAAAACCTGAAGATCCGGGTGGAATGAAAATAGTCAACCGCGATAAAAAAGTTTATGATGCTATCTCAGGTAAAGATAACGATAAAGAAACAAAGGCAGAGAGTATTCTTCCTGCACCTGAAGAGCCACTTTCTCACGAAGAGATTGTAAAACTAAGCCCATCACCATCAGAAATATTAAATAAACTGCCAGAACAGGAAAAACCAGTTGGCAATGAAACTTCTGGCATGGCCTTAAAAACTGCATCAGTTAAAGATATAAAAAACAATGAGGAGACTGGGTCAACACAGCCAAATACATTAGCGAAAAACACAACTACAGATAGCCAAATACCTAAACAAGCAATTGATGGTAAGCAAGACATCCCAGTGCAAGCCTTAGCACCCGAAAAAAATAACAAAGCTGAATCTGCAAAAGCTACCGTTCCTGCAACGCAAGAGAAACCAGAAACCACATTAGCACCAAGGCCTGAGGATAAAAATAAACCGGTTAAATCAGAAAAACCTAAAGAAACTATAAAAGCGGTTACGGCAAGTGACGTTAGGGATGTAACTCCTAAAAACAAGCCGGCACAAATAAAAAAAGCAAACATAGTGCCTAAAGGATACAAGGTGCAAATTGGCTCATATCGTGTTGCAGGTGATGCGGATGCTAGCTGGAAAGCGGTAAAAAGTAAATTTCCTGATATACTTTCTGATTTAAATGATTATATAGAGAAGGCAGACCTTGGTGATAAAGGGGTTTATTATCGACTTCAGCTTACAGGCTTCAAAAGCGAGGCTGACGCAAGAAAAATTTGTCAAAAATTAAACAGTCAAAAACAGGGGTGCTTCTTTGTTGGAAAATAAAGCAGCGATATTGGGCCTAAAAGGTCTTGAACTTAGTGATGTTGAGCGCAGTTTTTTTATGAAGGAGAGGCCGCTTGGCTTTATTCTTTTTAAAAGAAATATTGATAATCCCTCGCAGGTAAAAAACCTGGTAAAACAGCTTAAAGAATGCGTTGAATGGGATTGCCCAATTTTAGTTGATCAGGAAGGTGGTCGTGTTGCACGCCTGAAACCTCCGCACTGGCGTAACTCGCCTGCTGTAAAATTTTTTGCTGACATGGCAAAAAAGGACCTGGAAGCTGCAAAAGAAGCCACATATATGAATGCACGCCTGATCGGTGAGGAGCTTTATAACGTTGGTATTAATGTAGATTGCGCTCCGGTATGTGATTTAGTTTTCGATGGGGCACATGATATAATAGGTGACCGAAGCTTTGGGTCAGATCCTGAAAATGTAGCAATACTTGCACGCCAAATGGCGCTTGGACTTGCAGATAGCGGGGTGCTTCCTATTATTAAACACATCCCCGGACACGGCAGAGCTAGGGTTGATAGCCATGAAAGCCTGCCTGCTGTGGATACATCACTTGCAGAATTGCGAAAAACTGATTTTGTAGTTTTTGAAAAACTAGCCAATATACCTTGGGCAATGACGGCCCATATTACCTACACGGCAATAGATACAGAAAACCCAGCTACTTTGTCCCCAAAAGTTATAAAAATCATTAGGGATGATATTGGCTTTAGCGGCATACTAATATCAGACGATCTCTCGATGAAGGCATTAAATGGTAGCTTTTCACAGCGTGCTTCAAACTCACTAAAAGCTGGTTGCGATCTTGTACTGCATTGCAATGGCGAAATGGAAGAAATGGTTCAGGTAGTGGAAGGAACAACCACGATTGATGATAACCTTGCGGCAAGGCTTGAAAAGAGCTTTTCTTTCTGCTCGAGGGATAAACATAAGTCTATAAACGTAACACAAACCGAAGAAAATCTAAGGCTTGCCCTACAGTCATAATGCAGCTTTATATAAACTAATCTTTTTAGAAAATAGCGATAGCTGAAGGATATTATGTTTTTTAGTATTAAGTGGGTTGCATAATATGCAACCCAGCTTCAATAATACTTAAACTAATCCTGGAATTCTAACAAATCCTTAGTGGATGTTTTCTTATCAGTGATCGTAGCTTTTGAGATTATTAAATCAACTACTTTTTCTTCCAATATTGGACCTCTTAAATTATCAAGAGCTGCTTTATTCTTCTGATAGAATTCTATTACACGCCGTTCTTGCCCAGGAAAGTTACGCACCTGATCAAACACGGCACGCCTTAACTCTTCTTCAGTAACAGTCACTGAGCTAGTTTTACCGAGGTCAGCAAGCAAAATGCCAAGTTTAACTCTGCGCGTACTTAATTCTCTGTATTCTTCTTTACGTTTCTTATCCTCTTTTGATCCTTCTTCTACTTTTTCTGGATCATTCTGTATAAGGCTATTATATTCAAGCTCAACCATACCTTCTGGAACATCAAACTTTAGTTCCTTATCAAGCTTATCAAATAACTCTTTCTTCATTTTAATTTTAGCAAGACCTACAAAATCTTCTTCAATTTGCTTTGCAATCGCCTCTTTAAGTTTTACAAGGTCTTCAAAACCAAGATTTTTTGCAAATTCGTCGTCTGCTGCAGGGAGTTCCGCTTCCAATATATCGTTGACAGTAACCGCAAATACAGCATCTTTTCCTGCAAGATCAGCACTACCATAATTCTCTGGGAATGTAACATTAACTTCCACACTTGCATCTTTCTTAGCACCTACAAGCTGCTCTTCGTAACCTTTAATAAAGCTGCCTGAGCCTAGCTCCAGCCTATAATCTTTTCCTGCACCACCTGCAAATTTTTCGCCATTTATGCTGCCTTCAAAATCTATAACAACAGCATCACCATTTTTAGCTGCACGCTTCTTTTCAAGAGGTTTAAATTGTTTACGAGATTTTTGTAAACGCTCCATCGCATCTTCAATATCTTTCTCAGTTACTTCAACTTTAGGGCGGCTAAGTTTAATTTTACCGAAATCGAATTCAGGAATTTCAGGATAAATCTCAAATGATAAGTTATAAACCAAATCCGCACCTTCTGAGAATGAAGCAACTTCAATTTTTGGTTCAAGAGCTGGGAAAAGCTTGCGTTCCCGCATTAATTGCCTTGAGGTATCAGCAACAGTAGTTTCAAGCACCTCGCCCAAAACTTCCCTACCATGTTTTTTCTTTACAACAGCCAAAGGCACTTTTCCAGGACGGAAGCCAGGCATTTTAACATTTTTCGCGAGGTGGACAATTTTAGCATCAACTCTTCTGCTAAGGTCTTCTGCTTTTAGGGTAATTTTAAATTCCCTTTTTAGACCTTCATTCTTCAGTTCAGTTACCTGCATAAAACACCTCTTTGTAATTCTTGAATTTTCCGGAAAATTTTTAGATTTATCGCTTCTAGTAACTGGTTTTATAATTTAACCAGTTACCATCTACTAGTAACCAACAGAAAAGTTGGTACGGGTGGAGGGACTTGAACCCCCACGCCTTGCGGCGCTAGGACCTAAACCTAGTGCGTCTGCCAATTCCGCCACACCCGCATAGCCATTAAACGTTCAGAGCTTCTAAAGCTTCTTTGCGTAAAAAGCAACAATTTTAGTTATATAATATAAATTTATTTAATTCACATCTATTTTCGGCGTTTTTCCAATATTATGCATATAGTCTTTTTGCTTATCACACCCACAAAGAAATTAACCATAAACCACACTTTAACAATCCTGTGGATAAAACCACATTTAGTATAAAAACACTGGAAATATACAATCTTTTGTGTTTATATGACTGTAAGTTGTGGCATGTAGCTGATGAACGAATAAATACCTTTGGGGTGGTTATGCGGTTTTTTATCAACACTTGCTTCAGATTTTTCTACAGCCCTATTTTGCGGGCTTTTGTTTTTGCATTTATTACATGCTCAGCTTCATTTGCGCAATCTGATGAGCTCACTTCCGCACTAAACCAGAAAATGAAGTATCTAAGCCAGAACCAATCGGTTATCAGTAAAAATTTAGCCAACGCACATACTCCAAAATATAAAGCACTTGAGCTGAAAGAACCCAAGCATGGCGGTGGAAACTCACATAGCATAAACCTTGCCACCACCTCACCTATGCATATTAGCAGCGTTGACGGCTCCGGTAAAAATTTCAGAACGACAAAACAAAAAGATGCCTACGAGACAGCCCCAAACGGCAACAATGTTTCGATAGAAGAACAAATGTTTAAAATGTCGAAAAATACAACTGAGCATCAGGAAGTGACCGCTCTGGCAAAAAAAATTAATAACCTTATGGCATTATCAGTTGGTGGGAATTAGGATTAATGATGAAATTTAAAATTTTCTTATTGATAGTCTTAACAAGTTCAGTTGCTTTTGCCGGCAGCCTGGATGAAGCAATCATGCAATCAACCTCAGGCATGAAAGCGCAAGGCGCTCGCATGAAGGTTGTTGCCCAGAATATAGCCAATACAACATCTACCGGGCAAACCCCGGGAGCAGAACCTTATCGCCGCAAGCTGATATTCTTTAAAAATAAAATTGATAAAAACACTGGCTACAATGTTGTACAGGTGGATAAAATAACGGGCGATAGAAAAACAAAATTTAATGCAAAATTTGACCCCTCACACCCAGCTGCAAACGCAGATGGTTATGTGCTTCTCCCTAATGTTGAACCAACAATAGAGAACCTCGATATGAAAGAGGCGCAACGAGGTTATGAGGCTAACCTTGGGGCGGTTGAAACTTCTAAGAAAATGATCGGAAGTACGATCGATTTATTAAGGTAAGTTAGTCACTAATTCTAACTTACTACCAAACACGGCACAGGATGTGCTTTTTTCCCAGCAAGTAGCTGTTTTATAGCAATTGTTTAAGGAGAAAGCTTTATGAGCATCAGTATTAATTCGGCAATAAACGCCTATAATAACGCCGCAAACATCACAAGGAATCTTGGTGAAACTTCTACCGCAAAACCGGAAGATTCCGGCTCTAATGTCTTTGCAGGATTGGTTTCTAACCCAATATCAAGCTCAATTGGCAACTTACGCAAGGCTGAAAGCTCTGCTATTGGCAATCTTGCAAATCAGGCTGATATTACCGATGTGGTTACAGCAGTAACAAAAGCTGAGAGCACACTAAAAACAGTTGTTGCTGTAAGAGACAGGCTTGTTAGCGCATGGCAGGAATTAGAAAAAATGCCTATATAATTTACGGCAACTAGTTATTAGTTGCCAACCCAAAGTTCAACATATAAAACAAAATGCAGTAACTTAGCAGGCAGAAACTAAAAATGGAACCTTCAGTAGCGCTAGACTTAAGCAGGGATGCGATTATATTGCTTGTTAAGATTGCCGCGCCCGTGATGATTGTAGCCTTAGTTGCTGGACTTATTGTATCTCTATTTCAGGCACTTACGCAAATTCAGGAGCAAACCCTTACCTTCGTTCCAAAAATACTCGCCATATTCCTTACACTAATAATAACCCTGCCATATATTGGCCACGAGCTTGCGCTTTTCTCGGAAAAACTCTCAAGCATGATTGTGAGTGGCGGATAGCTCAACTTTCAATGAGTTTTGATATATCCACTTCAAGTGCATGGGAAATTTTTAAAAGCGACTGCATGTCTGGCTCACCTTTGCCAAGTTCATAATAATCAATAACATCTCCTGCTATACCGCTTGCAACTGAGAGCTTCTTTAATGGGAGATTTTTCTTAAGGCGCAGGCTGTGGATATTCTGGCCAATGGTTTTGCGTAGTGCGCGCCACTTTTCTGTAGTTTGGTTCATTATCTTTCCTCCTGTTGATGGTGCCAGGAGTCAAAAACCATGCCGAAGACATGTAGACTTATTTCCCTTACGGGTATTTTATTCGTCAACTCCCGGCAAGGAGAAAGTGTTGCGCACTTTTAATAAAAATGCACAACAATGCTCGCTCTCCGGAAGCGAAGTCGACAAGATCAATCATTGGCGGTTTTTGACGCCTATTCTTTGCATAATAATTGATATTATTTAAAATGCAATCCCTTCTGCAAAAACTTAGAAACGGAAGTGAGTCTGGAAATATGATTATTTTTTAAGTCTATACCCCTCTTATCTGAAAGAGTTGAACAAGTTGGATGTTTGTGCTAGTTGAGTTACATGGAAAGATTTTTGTCTCATGCAGAGCGC
>Ga0114977_10000408_pt1 | contig 28964 bp, 42 predicted proteins | sample S_130805_MF_Meta_FD_87026 | JGI IMG/M metagenome (GOLD analysis project Ga0114977, IMG submission 87026) | Freshwater microbial communities from Lake Simoncouche, Canada to study carbon cycling - S_130805_MF_MetaG | ecosystem: Environmental > Aquatic > Freshwater > Lake | place: Lake...
TGCCGACATCCGCTCCTTCTCGTCCCTGGTCTCCTGACAGACCTTCAGGTACTCCGGGTGTGTCTCCGCGGTGTTGAATTGCTGAACCCAAGCGAGACGTGTGACCTCGTTGCACAACCAGGTGCAGTCTGGTGTCGAGAGTGTCCTGTAGGAGTCACCTACGGCTCGCTTCTCCAACGACTGGAACAACTCAAGACTGCGTCCAGACAGCAGACCTGCGTACGGCTTTACGACCTCATGTACGAAGTCCTTGAACTCCACACTGTCGATCATCTTGCTGAACATCCAGAGGCGATAGTGATGAGGCAGCTCCCGATAGGTCCAGACCTCCTCAGGTGTGTCGAATCCCTTCTTGATCAGTTGGTACGCCAGCTGCATCCCCTCGGGACAGGCTCGGTGCTTCTGTAGGAATGGCAACAAGGTAGACATCGCGGCAGGGTAGTACAGACGTCAAGGTCTCTACTAGCTAAAAAAGAAGCACCACGAGGGGTTGGACCCCGTGGTGCTTGTCTCTTCAGTATCGGATGTTGTGATTAACCTGGTAGTACCGTGTCGCGGGTTTCCCTGATGACTGCCCGGAATCTTCCAGTCTCTTCTGTCGTGAGGTTCCTGGCTGAGGTCTGTGCTTCCTCGACCGTGTCGTGCTCCTCGAAGTCGTGCCAGCTGTCTGTATCCGCACACTCCTGTACCCAATAGGACTGCTCGAGGGGTGGACCTGCTTGTGATGTTGTGGTGGCCATGTTTTAGTGTTTAGGCTCCGGCTGCTGTCCTTCCAGGATGTCCGCAATACTCAGCTGCTTTGTGGGCGGGATGATGTTGACCACTGAGCGGGTGACTGATGGTGAACTCTGGCGTCTACGTGCATCCAGAAGATTACGCAAGGAACTCATAACTTTCTGCTTTGCTTGCCTCTGTTTCTTACCGCTTACGTAGAATGAAGGGGAATCAATGTGTCTGTTCATGTGTGGTGGCTAGTTGAGGTTTAGTGTTTATACCGACATTTCTTACCTTTGAACTTACCTCTCGGCTTCGTTCTGATCTTCCTGATTGGGTGCATCCAGAGCGTCCGACTGTTGTAGGCCGGACGATACCATGCTGGGTTCTCGCAGACCTCCACGGGTGGGGCTGCAAAGTTCATTGAGCTCGTACTGCTTGGGTTTCCAGCAGAGAGCATGGCGGCCGTCATGGTGGTGAGGGCCAATACGGCAGGGATCATGTAGTTCATAGTGCGTTGGTGGTGGACCATAGATAGAGGCCCTTTTGCACCTGTACTCCCTGCGTGACTGTTAGTCGATCCAGAAGGTACTGGGGACCTGAGTCTTCAACGATCCAGCGTTGTGGAATCGCTATCCGGCCGTGGACGCCGTCGTCCGCCATGTAGCTCAGTGCACCGAACAGTGAGCCAAGGGCAGATTCGAGGTACTTCTGAGGACGCTTGTGCAGGATCTCATACACACCCGCTAGAGTGATGTACTCCGGGAACTGCTCGAACCCAGGACAAGACACCTTGGCGACCTCTATGCTCTCGAAGAACAACCGTATCCAGCCGAAGACCCCGTAGGGCTTGTTGGGGCGGTTGTGGATCAAGTGGACACTCTGATCGACCCTGAGGTCCGTCAGGATTTGGGTCGCCTGACCCTCCAGCTCTGGAGGCAGGAGGATCAGCTGTACGTTCTTCGGTACCGACTTTGGGATGGCACTCTTCATATTACAGGAATCTCCTGGTGCGCTCATGTCTCCAGGCTACGAACGCATTGGTAGCGTCGAGTGTGGCGCGCTTGGCATAAGCACGTAGCTTGGACATGTTCCAGGCGTGTACCGGATGCTCCTTCCTTGAGAGTTCCTCAAGTCTTCCCTCGAGTGCCAGGACTGCTCGCTTTCCTTCTTGGATCGCGTTGGTGAGGTAGCGGATCTCCACCTGCTCGGTGGTTTCCTTAATTGGCTCTTTAGACATGTTGGATTAGACGTTGTGACCAAGTGAAATACGCCTGAGTCCCCTTGAACACAGGCGCATCGGTTGTGCTGTACTTGCGATCGAACGCAGCACAGGCGGTTAGGTTGGGATTACCAAGCATTTCTTGGTAGTAGGCGACTGCCTCGATGTCACGGAGTTTCCGTGCTTTCCTGAGCTGGAGTTCCAGCTGCTCGCGTAGGGTTAGCTTCATAGGGTTTTATCTGGTTGAACTGCACTGTCACGCATGTGGGTGCGATACACCCACAATCGCACTCTTCTGGACAGGTGCATGCACACTCCACCTCACAGGCGAGCCTGTCTTCGTAGAAGTGCACAATGGTACCACTCGTTCCCGCCTCGACTCCCTGGTCGGGTAGATCAGGGATGATCGTGACGATCTGATGCAGCACGTAGGGCGGCACCTCCATGATCCCTTGCGGCTTGATCAGGGCCGGCAGGGTTACTTCAGGCTCTTTTCCCATACGAGTGGTAGTTCTTCCTTCGCGGGTATTGGACTGTCCTTGTCCACCACGCGGTTGTACTCATCCACCCAGACGAGTTCGGGGCCTACTCGTGGGTAGGTGCCGTCGAGTACTCCCAGTGATGTATGCAGGACACCCGAGGGGTAAAAGAACTCCGTTGGGTAATCGAGCCACTTCATGTCTTCTTTTACCCATGGGTAGGGTAACACACAGGCGAGGAATATGCCGTCTACCCTTAACATACCGATAGCGCGCAGAAGGTTCGCTATCGCTACACGTCGACACTTAGGTGTCAGGTAAGCCAGTAGCTTGTCGAGACCGAGGACAAGTCCGTAGGACTCTGCCTTTGGGTTGTACTCCCGGGCGTTGACCGCCGCGACAGACCTACTCATCAGTTCCGTAATCCACCTGCAAGTAGACCAAGGCCTCGTGCGGCTTAGGTCGTTCTCCGTGATTGAGACGTTACTGCAGGGGCGGCAACCCTTCCGGAGTAGCAGTTCGTACTCCAGTCGTGTGACGTCTTTCTTGCTGGGTGCCACGAACAGCACGGTCTGCTGTTGGTGGTAGTGCAGGTAGTTGGGTTTCTTACTCATTTGGTTGTCTTTTCTGTTAACTCTCTTGAGATCAGCATGATGCTTCCTCACAGACGTAGATGTCTAGGCCGGCAATCAGCTCAGGCTGGAACTGAAGCCAGTCGGCCTGTATCACAACACAGACACTGATATTCTCTTGCTTGAATAACCTCAGGGTCTCCATGAGACTCCGAATTGACCGCTCTCTGTTTGCCTTGGACTTATTCTGTAGCACCGTAGCTACACCTTTCAGTAGAACACAGCGCAACGGTCGTTTTGCTGCACTGAACCACTGTGGACCTGCCCATGCCCTAATTTTTGCACAATCGAATATCAGAGAGATCCACTGAAGTGAACTGATGGTACTTCTGGCCGCCATACCTCCTGTGAGTGTATGCACGAGCAGTTGGTCCCAGGTGTGCAGTTTGACCTTCTCTTTAGGTGTGGCGAGCAAAGCGTCCAGCTCTGCGCAGCCTTTTAGCTCAGGATGCAGGATGACGTTGTACTTCCCCTGTGGGTATCTATCGAGAATCCTTACGTAATTGATTCGCTTCATTTTAGTTCCTTAGCTTGTTTCCTTCTTGCTGAGATCTCCCGGGAGAGTAGGTGTAGCCGGGTCTTTAACCCCTGTAGTACCGCGGAAGGGGGACCACTAAACACCCATGTCCCCACTATGGTCTGTAGGGTCAGGCTCGTGACAACAACTATGGGGTCGACGTCGTACGCGTGTCTTCTTACGCACTGCATTACGCGTTCGACTCCGTCGAGTAACGCTTCCGCCTCCTTTAGGCTGTATACTGTGTTACAGGTGGTTGCCGACTGCTCGCCTCCGGTCTGTGTTTCTGGGGGAGAGAAAGATACAGTGATCTTCATGGTTTCTTAATCGTTGGGTTACTGAGTTTTATCTTCCATACTGGCGAGTCTAGCGGACCGAATCACTTCTGGTGTCAGAGGTGCTTCGTCAGCCGTCAGGGTGCGACCGATGCGGTGTCCGCTGTATCGCAGCTTCAGGTCCTCCTCACGGGTGGTGCCTGGTCGCCCGACACCGAGGACGAGGTTCGCCACAGACTTCGCCTCGGTCACCTGTCCTCCTGTAATGAGATCCGGTACCGGGATCCAGCCGTTGTGTCCCGCGATACTCCGGTGTTCTCCGGACTGTGGGTGGTAGATGCACCATCCGCAGGACTTCGTCTTCGTGACCCGCCAGGTGGAGCCTAGGGACTTCAGCCTTGTGTTGTCCTGATCGGCGTTTGCCCATGTCATTGTATCGGTGATCTGCACATGGGTCTTTTCCATGTGCGTACTGTACTCTTGCTTTTCTTGCTCAGTCATTTTGTTACCTTGGTGGAATGTTATACACACGCAAGACGCTCTCGGTGGAGGCGACCAGGTGGTTTCAGAATGGGGACCATCCCCTTGACTATGTGAACCCGCGTATTGGATGCGGGATCTCCATGCCTGCAGAGATAGCAGAGCAGTTGGGCCTGGAGGGTGAACTCGTCAAGCGGTTCAATGCTCCGGGTTTTCCTCCTGAGGCTACCTGTGCGAGCTGTGGACAGCGTGTAGATGCCCACGGTGCAGTCTCGACTCCCAGTGGTGCCGCGGTCGTGTGTCCAGGCGACTGGATCGTTACGGGTGTGGATGATGTCCACTACCCAGTGAAGAACACCGTCTTCACCACTCTCTATCAACCTAACGAGTAAAAAAGAAAGCCCCCGGGATTACGCATTGCTAAGAGGCGCCGGGGGCAATGTGATCACCGAGACTAAAGAGCCCAGTGATCACATCTTTTTTTAGCCCATAGGTCAGGGCTAGACAAGCCCTCAGGTAATTATACCACCTGAGGGCTTCGTTTATCTGAAGGCCAGGCGCCCGACTGGAACGTCAGCACCATCGAGCCACCTGTGCATCACGCGGGTGCAGAAACCAGGTAGCTGGTTCGTCCACATGATGACTGCAAGCTTCTTCGGATCCAGTTCAGACGAACGAGTCTGTCGGTCGTACGATAGCTTCACCCCCAGGCTAGGCAAGTGGGTCGCGAGTACAGGGGTGAAGACGAGGCTCTCCTGGTTATCTTCAATCAGGGCGATGTCTTCGTGGTGGTCTGCGTACCAGAACCTCAAGTAGGTCTTGGGATCCGCCTGAACGGTCTGCAGTACCTGATTGTATCTACTCTCTCCGTCGAACTTGTCAGGTGGGAGTGCCTTGGACTTCGTGTTCAGCAGGTAGAGCGCCTCGACGTAGGCGGGTGGTAAGTAGACCAGATAGGCTGGTGGCCGGTTTTCGGCTGGAAAGTTAGGGAGTAGTGAGAGTTGCATAAGGGTGGTTATAGCGATGGGACCTCGATGGTGATCTTGAGATTCACCAAGAGGATGAGTACAGCCACTATGGACTGTGGGGTGATGGGGATGTGTAGGTCCCAGCTGAGGTTAATCAGCAGGAGTAAGATGTGAGGTACCACGATGGCCACCAGGGCCACGAGTATTGAGAGCGAGACTGCCGAGAAGAAGCCCCAGGTCGTGAGATCCGGGAACTTGTCGAAGTCTAGTTGTTTTACTAACCAGAAGATGGCGAGTATACCGAGACAACTGAACCAGTTGCTGAGCTTGAAGTCAGGTTGCTGACTCAAGAGGGCCGATACACAGAGCATCAGGATACCTGGAGCGATAAAGATCCAGCCGAAGAGACGAAACAACCCAGCCGGACGGATGCCAGCTGGGTTGTCGAGATGTTCATTTAGCGTTTGCACCCCCGGATATTAACCCAAGGGCCGCTAACCGTCTAATTATCCTGATCCATATCTTCAGGGCCTCCGTCCCCTGGTGTGCCACCATACATGGCGAACAAAGACTTCTCATCCATGATCTGTCCTTCGGGTAACTCGAGGACGTACTCGGTGTAATTGCCGAGCATGTAGATGTGTCGCTTGTCCTCACCACTGAGCTCTACCTCATGGGTAAGGAAGACGGAGCGACCGATCGGATCGATACTGATGGTTCCGACCGGATTGCTGATGTGTACCTTGCTGTTGTCGACCCGGTAGTTGCCTGGTGACTTGAGCTGATTCGTGAGGCCTGCATAGGAGTGACCGTTCTGTATATCGGACTCTGCAACCAGGAAGGTTACGGAGTTCTGATACTCAGGATTAGGCATTTCCACATGGACATCCATGGCGCGCAGGTAGCCAGGTGTCCGACTGACCAGCACGAGGAACTGTAGGGTACCTAGCGTGACGAGTAACACGTTGGTTCCGCTGTGGTCGGCGATTGCCGTGAGGCCCTTGAGCACCTGTCTGGCGTTCTTACCTGGTTTGTCAGGCAAGAGGGCGAAGTCCTCACCGATTAACGGGTGGGTCGCGATCTTGTCACTGAGGGCCTGGGCCTGCTCCTGGGTCCAGTTGACGTTGGCGCCCGGCACTACCGCGTGGTAATCACCGTAGTACTCGGTTTTGCTCCGTACGGGCGCGATCTGGCACTTGAGTCCAGGGGCGGGCCACATGGATCCGATCCTTTCGAGCTGGCTTACGGCAAGTTTGCTCCAGTCCTCCAGGGATTCTTCCTTCAGGAGGTCCGCAGGGGAGCGTAGAACAGGGTCGACGATCTCTTCCGCGGCAATGTTGGTACCGGTGAAGCGGAATGCCATCAGGAGGCCTACATGGACATCTCCGACCTGTACGGCTTCACCCTCAGGACAGCTATTCATGTCGGTCGTCAGGAGGACTCCAAGGTCTCCAATGAACTCCAGATCTTTCTCCTGGGCTCCGATCTCTTCCTGGAGCTCACGGCGCGCTGCCACCTGGAGTGCAGGAAGCGAGATCGTGTGGGTTCCGTGGATGAGAACGTCGCAGGGATTGATGTGCCCACCAAGACCGATGCTCTTCTTGGCATGCAGACGGGCTTCCCCTCCTTTCTTCCCACGGGTGTACTGTAGGATCTGTGCGTCCGCATAGGTATCACCCGTGACGAGGACGCAGTAGGGGATGATCTGCAGCCTTGAGGCATCTTTCTCTGCATCTGGACGTGGTAGGAAGTCTGGCTCACAGCCCAGGAGCTCAACTTGAGTGACTTGGAAGACTCCCCCTTCTTTTGGAATGGTGGATCCGACTTTTGCTTTTGACTTCAGTAGCATACGGACGGCCGCACGTGATACGCAGAATACTTCTTCAACTTGGGTTTCTTGTGACATAGGTGGTTATTCAGGTGGTTTCGGGTAACTAATCGGGTGCAAAAAGCAGCCGGGTGGCTAATGAAGCGACCCGGCTGCCTGGTGTCTAGTGCTTTTACTCAGCTTCGTTAGGCTCCTGAGTAAGGGGACTCGGTGGTTCCCCTTTTTTTAGCTGTTCGACGAGGTGGGTGGCTTCCCTGAGGGTACTCATGTACTCGAAAGCAACGATGTGTGCTCCCTCTACGCCGTCCCCTGCGTCTGACTGCGCGTTGCGGAGTCCTTCTTCGGCCGCAGGGATCAGGTTCTCGAGTACCGAGATGATGTAGTCGATCTGCCGCTTGAGTATGTCGTCTATCTCGACCGATCTGGGAACCTTACGGGCCAGCAGTGCGGCGTGTACCTCATCACCCGTCATGGGTACAGCTTGTATTTGTCCAACGGTCGTGATGACGGGTTCGTCGTACGCAACTCCCTGGACTTGACCTAAGGCATCCCGGTAGGTCACACGTACAGCACGAGTCACATGGACGCTATGCGGTTTATCTTCCTGCTCTTTACGGAGACGCTCACGTATCGCCTCCGTGTAGTCGAACTCCTTCTTGGGAGACATACGGGTCAGTCCAGGGTCTGGGATCTCCTCCAGGTCCTTTACGAACATGAGCATATCGCGTGGGATGGCTCCCCAGTCCTTCTTCAACCTGTCGAACTCCTCCTGGTAGAGCTCAATCGTGCGGAGCTCACAAGAAGGGTCGACCCCTGGGTTCACATCCACGACGTTGAGCACCACACCTTTGGCATGGTGGAAGCATTCGCGTGTGTCGCCCGTGGGGCGGATCTGCACTATGGTGCCGGGTGGTAGTTGTGTATGCTGGTTAGTTTCCATCTCTTGGGTGTAGTGATAGGAAGCGCGCCATCTGTTCCATGGTGCGCTTCTGGGTTTCTTTCAGTTCAGTCAGGAGGCTGTCGGCCTGCTGCATGCGGTCTTCTGCTCGCTGGATTCCCTCGGGAGCAGAGCCATCGTATCCATGCGCGTCTGCAGCGATGCAACGATTCAGGTGTGCCCTTGCCATCGGCACGAGTCCCTCGAGACACTCAATGGTGCGTTCCAGTTGGGTTTTCATTCCAGTGTGGCGCGCTTAGGGTTCGTGACGTCTCCCTCTAGGTAACCGTGTGCGGTTAGATAGTCACTGAAGAGACACCACTTCTGTCCCGTGCTGATGGACTTCACCGTCTTGTCCCTCCAGGCGCCCACTGGGGAACCTGGCGAGAAGATGGCGATTGGTGCCTCCCCGTCAGACTCCAGTAGCTGCTTGAGCCTGGGGATGTACCACTCAAGGTAGTCCTGCCGACAGGTCTGGGTCTTGAAGCCTACTGTCGTGTTGTACTCCAGTATTACCTTGAAGGGCTCGAACATGTCGGCCGCCTGCAGCATGGCGGTCTTCTTCTTGTCTTTGCAGATGACCGTGAGGGAGTAGGTGAACTCCGGTGCCTCTTTTGGTGCTTCTTCTGTGGTGACCATAGTTATCCCTTAGGGTTGCTACAGAGACTCATGAGGGTCTCGGCTCGGTCCAGACACTGTGCAGGGGTGAAGTTGTAGCCGGCGCAGAAGATCTGTGCCACCAGGTTGAGCTTGTCCCTGTCGAGCACACCTGTGGGTGCCTGTGGCTTTGACTGTTGTAGCCCATGCAGCATGGCGGTGTCTGACTCTCTCAGCTTGGCTTTCGACTCGTTGAGCTTGGCCTGTACCTCACCCAACTCCTTGATTACTGCGAAGTACCCCTTGATGAGCAACCCGACCGTCTCGGTCGGTGTCTCGCCTTTGAATCCCGTGCGGATCGCGATGGTTTGCTTGATGTTGTCGGCACCCGATGTGCTGTGCCAGGAGTTGAGTCGCACCTTCAGCTCTCCCACTTGGGTCTCCAGCTTATCGATCTTCTGTACTCCCGAGAGATAACTGTCGATAAGTAGTTGGACTGTATCGGTGGGTGTGCCGACCTTGAACCCCGTGTGGGCTGTGACTCGTGCAGCAATATCGAGATACGCCCTGATGGCTATGGGGTCATGGTCTTTGCGACTCTGCAGCCGCGCCTCCTGTTCCTCGATCTTGTCCTTTAGCTCTCCCACTTGGGTCTCCAGCTGCTTGATCCGTACGACATGCGTATGGTTACAGTTCTGCTCGTGCCTCAGCTTGTTTGAAGCGACATTCACATCACCCGTGAGTTGCGCAACGATGCCTTCCTGTTCCATCAACTTCTGCTCGTTCACGAACGCGTGATTCCGCAAGGTCTCAAGTGCCACGACCAACTTGTTCACAACGTCCGGCAGGGAGTCTCCTGCGATCTCAGTGCGAGTCCTGATCATGTTGCACAGTTCTTCCGCTGTATCCATATCCACGGGAAGCTGCTCTTTATTCGTACCGAGGTAACGAGTGATGAGCAGCTCGACCGACTCGATGGGTGAATCTGCCTTGATTCCCGTACGCTCCTCTATGGCTTGCTTGAGTGCGTCGGCCCCAAAGGTGAGGTGCCAGGAGTCGAGTCGCGCTCTTAGCACTTTTACTTCATGCTCTAGCTTACCGACCTGTACGACATGCTCCTTGTTGAGCTTCTCCTCGTACATCGCTCTCGCCTTACGCTGCGCCTTGATGCGGTCCTTCAGCTCGGTAGTTTGGATCTTCTCGTTAGTCAGGTCATTCCGACAAATACGAAACTCATCCCTAACTGTATCAAGCTTCGAGACCAGCTGAGATATAACGGAGACCAGGTGTGGTCCCGTGATGCCGGCTCGCTCCCTCACGAAGGCCGTGACTACCTCAATACCTCCAGTGAGTTCGCCCTGGAGCATCTCGCCTAAGATTTCCTTCAGCTTATCTTCCGCCTCTGTCCTCTTAGCCAGCTGATGGGCGCCAAACTCCTCCTCATGTTGGAGCTTGGCTTTCAGGTCAGTGACCTCTGAGTGACTAGCGAGGTACTTGTCGATCAGTACCGTAACCTGATCCTCCAGTCTGGAGGCCTTGGTACCTGTACGTGACTCAATGACGTCGCATACGTCACAGATCCGCTTGAATGACTCAGCTTCTATATTTTTCATATTGGTGTGGTGGGTTAGTCTATTGGGTTGCGGACTGACTGGATGAGTTCGTGGAGTTTCTCGTTCGCCTCGTCGCGGCGTACGGCTGCCGTGAGCATAAAGGCACGTTCAGATGCCTCTTCGATCGTACAGTCTTCGTGGTTATAGATCCTCAGGGCTACCTCCAACCTGGAGGGCTCTGGTGCTACCGCTACAGAAGGTCTCGACTCCTTTGCCTGTGACTCCACCAGCTGTTCGATGTTGTCGTGTGACTGCTGGGTGAGCGTGAGCTTTGCCTGTACCTGCGTGAGCTCATTCCGTGTCCTAGCGAGTGCTGAGGTCAGCTTCTTCACAAGAACCTCGATGGTGTGTGCCGTGATCCCTGTGTGTGCCTTGACCGTGTCGTGCAGCTGTCCGGCCACCTCTGCACTTACGTAGCTACGGAGTGATACTTTGTTCGCTAGATACTCGTCGATTAGGTAACCAACCTGGGTCTCCAGGTTGATTGCCTTGATACCTGTCCCCTGTTCAATGGTTTTACGCAGGTTAGAGATCCGAGAATTTACTGTTTGCATGTTGTGTGGTGGGTTATTTGTTGGCTGAAAACAGGATGTAGTAGTCGTACACCTGCTCGTTCATCATATCGACGAACCAGACCTCTCCGTTCGGTTTACGAACGACGAAGCCTTGTGTTCGTTTCTTGCCGCCTCCGATACTTCGCACCTCTCCTTCAGGGAATACCTTCTGGATGTTGGTGATCTGTACGTGTTCCCGAATACAGCCGCCCAGGGATAACACCAGGGCGGCGATGATTAGTTTTTTCATAGCTAAGAATTACCTTCTAGTAATTATACCAATTAGCTCCTGCCTATTCACCGAGGTCTATCTCCCGGCAGATGTCCCGGTCGACCACGAACATCCTGTCTTCCGCCTGGAAGTAGCAGCCGCGTGGGATCTCGCGGTTCCCATCTTGGGAAGTGTAGTATCGGAACCGGTTGGTCAAGATGGTCTCACGAGATACCTGTCCCTTGTGGACCAGCCTGATGAGCTTCGAGGAGATTCCAGTCTGGAGATCCTCGAAGCTCGGATGTGGACACTTCAGCTTCCCCTCCAGCAGGATTGCGTCCTTCTGATCTCCACAGGTCAGGATGGTACCGAGTTGAGGTGTACCCTCGTCACACAGGGCAAACGTCAGGACGTACGACGTGGCGTAGACTCCCTGGGAGAGACACACGAGCTTTCCTTGTTGGTTGGCTCTGTCTCCCCGGTACACCCAGACCTCGTAGTCTCCGATCTGCTTAGCAGGCTCGAACATCGACTGTGTGTCGAGGATCACACCCGAGATACCCATGCGCATGATGGGTAGGTAACTGAACGACTCCCCGTCTATGATGGCGCTGTAGTGTTCGCTGCCCCCTACCCAACTCATGGGCTGGTCGAAGCAGCGAATCACATCTACATCCACGAGGTCGATCTCCTTGTAGCCGCTGTGGGCCAGGAGTGTGCCGTCGGGCTTGAGTGTCAAGGGACGGTTCATGATGTCGGGGTGTACGAAGCAGATACAGCCGTCGTCCTCCTTGATCCACTTGAAGGTCTGGCGCTTCCAGATGGACATGTGGCCCATCTCTTCCAGTTGGATCTCCAGGGGTTGCTCCTGGATGGGGATTACGGAGCTGTGTCCCTTGAGCCTACCTTCCTTGATTATACGAAAGGGACAGGTCCGGAGGTTGATCTTGACCACAGGGGTAGTTGATTCAGACATAGGTGGTTGGTTTATTGCTTAACTGGTTAGACGTCCAGCAGTCTCGTGCTGGGCACTGTGGTTCTTCTTCTTCTATCAGGCCGGGGTTCATCCTCATCCTCGAGGTCATCGGGCTCACTCTGTCTGCAGAGTAGTTCCACGGGGGTATCCCCTGCGCCCCTGGGGCCACGTACAAGGAAGAGTGAGTTCTCCACTTGGAAGCCCCAGAGGAACTCAGGTGTTCCTTCTCCATTGAGGTCAATGTAGTCGGTCGCCAGGATGCCTTTGCGTAGCTTCCCTTCCAGCATGGTGGGATTGGGCAGCTTGATGTGTACGTCCAACCATGTGGCTGGTTCCTCCCGGATCAGTTGACGCAGCAGGTTGTACGTATGATCCAGCTGCTCTTCCTCTTCAGGCTCCAGGTGTCGGAGTCTCGCGGTGATGCGGACTACTCTAACTCTCCGGACTGTCCGGAGGTTCCTGGTGAGCTCGTAGAAGGCCGTACGACCATCTTCATCTGTGTTCTCCTCCATCAGGAGTGTGGTCCTGTGGGTGGAGGAGGCTATCTCGAGCTCATCCGTACTCCAGGGGTCGCTGAATACGTGCATCGTGGGGACAGGAATACCATGGGAGTCCAGGTAGGTACTCGTTGGTATCTCAATCGCGAAGTTCGGAGGTATCCCGGTTAGCATGACGGGTATGTCGAGCCGAGTTACAGGGATCTCCTCTATCTCCCGGGTCTCGTTTCCCATGCAGTAGAGGGTGGCGTGGTGGTTCTGCCTCCCATTTACAGGTTTCATGACCGTGAGGTAGCTACCGGCATGTCCGAATACCCAGCGGTCAGGTCGTTCACACCAACGTCGGGTGCGGAACGAGGTGAAGCCCAGCAGCGTGACCTCCACCTGAGGTCTACCACTGGGTACGTCGAAGCTGGATAGCGGGTACTCTGCCGTGAGATCGATGTGGTGGATCTCGAACTGTAGTTGCTTTGGTTCTGTCCCTGGCCGGTCCAGGCTGCAGGGATCGGGTGGTAGTGTGTTAGGCATCGATTAGTAGTGAGTTGGTTGTTGGGGTTGCGGTGATGTCGGACTCAAAGAAGTTCTCGTGGTAACTCCAGAGGATAACGCAGCCGTTGAGCTCCACATACATCAGGCAGGGTGTACCACGGATGAACACCACGTGGTAGTCGTCGTGACCCGTTGGATACGTCCAGTCGATCGCCAGTCCCTGGTATGAGGTACCGGCGATACGCACGGGGGATTGGAAGTCTAGGTAGTAGGTGCAACTCTCCGCCTGTCTATGCTCCCAATCAGGGGAACCCTGGGTAAACCTGGTTAGACCAGTTGGCATTGTTATCGGTGGGATGTCGTGACTTATCTTCCCAGCCAGCTTGTGCTTCAGGATCACGCGGCACCCTGTGTGGTGGTGGCTGTAGCCGATGAGTCGTACGAGGACGTCTATACCGTCGTAGTTCTCCTGCAGCGCCCAGTTGCAGTTCACATTGGACAGTACGGACAGTCGGGTAAGATGCCACGGTGTCAGGAACATCTCCTGTGTCCTCCCGATGGATCTAAGCAGTAGGGTCTCGCTCTGTAGTGCTGACTGTGCCTCCTGCAGTACCACGGGGTAGTTCGAGCTGGAAGGTTCCCAGGGATTGTCCGGGCTGTAGAGCATCGCCATGGGGAACTCCTTGCTGATCGACAGGTACCAGTCGGTGTTGTGTCGGACGATCAACTTGCTCGGGAGATCCAGGTAGCAGGTCGTCACGAACGTGTGGAAGTTGATCAGCTCCACCGTCAGGGGCGGTTGGTTGTCAGGTATCTCCTCGTCGGGTATCTCGGGGGCGAACCTGATGTTGTGGATCATGAAGATCTGCTTGGTCACTTGTTCGTTAGACATCTATGAGTAGTGAGTTGAGGGTTGCTTTGACCTGTTGGTGTGAGGTCAGGACTCCAGGTTCCACAGACCAGACGAGTGCTTGTCCTGGTGCGTGCTCCGAGATGTAGAGCAGATGACCCTCCAGCCATATCAGGTAGTTAGGAGTGTTGACTCCGAAGTCAGTACGGAGAGCTCGCATGAGTACGACCTCTCCGATTGGACTACCAGCCAGGAATGCACTCTCCTCGAAGAGCCCGTAGAACTGACAGATCCTGGTAGGGCTGGCGTAGCTTGCCTGCTCCCGCAGTAGGTCAGCCGTGTCGCTTGGTATTGGATCGGGTGACACCCGCATGATCAAGTTGGACAAGCGGTAGTATTCCGCATGGTGGTTGTCGTGTGGCTTGATCCTCAGGTGCGTCTTGTCCGGGAGGCCTTGTGCGGCCTTGTGTATGTACCAAGCGACATCTAGGTCCTGATGGATCAGAAAGGCAGTCGTGGGACGCCAAGCCGATACAAAGATCTGCTGCCGCCTGGTGTGCTTCACGACAAGGTTCTGTATATTCTGTACACTCCAGCGGTTTGTGTTGCTGATGAAGAGGAACACCGGGAGGTACTCTTGGGCTCTTCTAGCTCCTGTTCCTCCTGGAATCCAGAGTTCCGCGGAATGCCATTCCAGGCTGATCTTCAACATGTGCTCGTTCGCCGTATCCTGCACGATGATGTAATCCTTCGTGAGGATGTAGGTGTGGAGGTTCATGCTCGTGAGACCTGTGAGGCAAAGCCGCAGTGTCCGCTCCTGTCTCTTGATCTCTCGAAGAACAGGTGGCGTGTCGACTAGCCGGATCTGTGTCACCTCCAGGCTGATGTGTAGGTCGTCGTCGTTAAACATCTATGAGTACCTGGTTAGAGGTTGTTACTCCGGGTTCCCTTAGGAAGCCAGGGTCTACTGCCCAGATCTCCGGTACCGTAGATCTGGAGTCCACGATGATCTTGGTCTGTTGGTTACCCAGATACACCATGTGGATGCCGTGGTCTATCCAGTGGGCGTACCCAACCATGAGGCCACAGATCAGCTCACCGTTCGCTCTCTCCTCCACTGGGAAGCTAAAGAGCGATGCGCAGGGTAGCGCGGCCGTGTTTTCTATATCGAAGAAGGACTTCCCATTCAGTAAGTCAGCCAGCGGTGGGGTACCGTGACGGAAGACCGCAGGTTCCCTCTTGATGGTTTCCTCCTGGATCTCCAGGCTGCTCCAGCTCTGGTACACCACGTGGCAGTGGTTGTCCTCTACCTCACGCGTCAGGACTCTGCCGTATGTGGTGGCGCGCAGACAGTTCATCTCGATATGCGCCCAGGGATTCCGAAGGAACAGCTTGGCCTTGTTCTTAGGTTCTGGAGAGATGAAGAGGTTCGATACACATGAACGGACCGTGTTGTTGAGCCCCACGGGAATGTGCTCCTTGATCAGTGGGTTGAATGTTGAACCTGTATAGAGGGTCGCGATGCCAAACTCCTTGCTGATCGTGAGGAAGTCCCACTGGGGGATTACGGTGCGAGCTGTGGTGGCGCGCTGCTTCCTCAGGATGAGCTTACTTGAAGTTTCTACGTAGTCAGTCGTGACTATTTCACACATTCCCTTGATGAGGATGCGTAACTTTTCCTGGTTTTCAGGGAATTTGACTATCGCGGGAGATCCGTAGTACTTGATCTGCGTGATGTCGACCGTCGTCGTCCAGATGTTTCGGCTCATTTTTTCAGGGCTCCGGGTTAGTTGTGTTGCCCCGTCTACTCTGTTGAGTCCCTTTCCACAAACCACCACCAAGGTAGCCAGTTTACGTCGAACTGGTCCGGTCTTTACCACGCAAGAGCGAGTATAGACCGGACCAGAAGGGTTTTACAGAGAAAACGGGTTAGGTTTTCGGGAACGGGATCGACTGGATGGCATCGGGGCGCGCCCGGTACTCCTCGATCTCTTTTTCAATGACGGCATCCCACTCGGAGGCCGTCACGGGGTCGAGCTGGTTGGCTGCCCAGGCATCCACCCACTCTTGCGTCATGGCGGCGACAACGTCGTGTACCGGCTGCACGTGTGCCCCTCTGAAGAGAGGCTGAATTACATACGTACGGAAGACCTCCACGAGCTTCTCCAGTCTGACCTGTAGCTTCTGGGGTGTCGGGACCACCGGGTTGCACTTTCTCACCAGCCGGTTGAACGCCGCGGCCTCCACGAGGTTGTTCCCGTAGTGGGCGGCGTCCAGCTCGGCGACAAATTGGTGCAACACTTCTGTATGTCTGTATGGATATTTATCCAGCACGAGTGCCGCGTGTGTCTTGGGTGCTCCCCCTGGGTAGCGTGGGGTCGGGAGTGTCAGGTGGTCGAGGTGTCGTATGCCGTCGTTCACATGTCCTACCCCCAGGAGCCAGGTGTCTTGGTCCAGCTGGGCCTTGTTCCACTCCGCTGGGTCGTTCGTCCGGATGATCCGGTACTCAGGATTGGGCTCCGAGATGTTCCAGAGCTCTACCAGTAGGGCTATCGCCACTACATCTACCGCCGAGATGGCGCCGTCCGCTACAATGATGTTGTTCATAAGTTGTTTGGTTAGACGTCCAGTAGTCTTGCGATCTTCTGGACGGGTCGTTGGGGTTGTTTGTCGTCCAGCTGTGAGGGATTCAGGGGTCTGATCTTCCGGGTGCCGGTTGCGTTGTCTCTCTCCATGTAGAACTCGTGTCCTTCTACCTGGAACCACACGCCCATCTTGATGGTGTTGCCGTGTGCTACCGATACACCACCGCTGACTTCCCAGGCGTGGTAGTAGTGCACGAGGAATCCCATGAACTTTCTACCCCTGATGCTGAAGGTGGTGTCGAGTGTGATGAACAGAGGCAGAAACACCCGGTCGCTGGCCTCAGACATCTCACCCGTGGAGGGAAGCTGAGGTACCTCCAGGGTGGTGTCGAGTGTGGCGTCTAGTTTAGACACCTTGCTCTTCTGAAATAAGTTGGAGCTGAGGTCGTGTGCCCAGAGCTCAGGTCTGTCTCCTGCTCCCAGTACGAAGAAACGTGGATGAGAGTAGGGGTGCTTGTCTTCGTCCTCATCCAGATCCGAGATGTCCCGGTCCAGATAACAGGGAAGGTGAGCTGTCCGCACCACTCCCTGTGTGGGATGGTACAGCATGGAGGACCAGGTGGCTTGGTAGCGAAGCCAGTAGTTGGTTGGTATCCCCACGGCGTCTGTCGTGAGGGATGGGATTATCCCATGTCCGTCATCCGAGTTGTACAGCCTGGCGAATGGGAAGCGTTTGCTTATCTCCATGAGCTCCGGTCCGTCGTCACATAGACGGAACAGGATTGAGTCTGTGGTCTCCCGCCAGTAGTCGGGCTCATAGGTATTGAAGCCCGTTATTGAGATCCTACAGGCTTCCTGTCTGCAGGGATACGTAACGATGCCGTAGTGCTCAGGCATTACCTCAACTGACTGCAGCGTACAGATGAACTGCTTCATACATCGATCAGGAGTTGAGTGTGTGGTTGGTTATTTGGTGCGAGGTCAAGTCGCTGGGTTTGCAGTGACTTTGCACTGTAGGCATAGCGTGCACCTCCAGGCCCCAGGATGTAGATGCAGTCTCCCACCTTGGCGACGTTGTGCGTTAGGAACTCGCCGGTCGGTAGGTTTATCAAGTAGACCGATACATCAGGCCAGAATCTGTTGTCCGTCATGCCTCTTGTCCTGCCGTTAGATTCCAACAGATGGACTCGCTCTTCGTGGGAGTTTAGCAGCTCGAAGACTGTCTCCTCTTCTTCGTACGTGGCCCTTTCGGTTAGTCTCATGCCCTCTTCGACCATACGGATGCAGTTCCAAACGCTGATGATCTTGATCTCCAGGATACGCTGACGCATCCGGATGTCATAGATCCCCATCTCGATCTTCCCCTTCTCCTGTGTACCGGTGAAGGCGTAGCAGACCATGGCGTTGTGACTCAGTAGGGCGAACTCATAGAGGGTTTCCTGCTCCAGATGCTCAGTTAGTGGGCGATGTCCCAGCATCAGGACTACCCCACAGTCGAGCATCTGTCGGCTGCGTTCCGCGTGAGAGAGCCGCATGCTGCCGATTCTGCTGATCTGTACCCCATGACTCAGGTGGTTTGATATGTAGTATCGGCTAAACGCCCTGGCTTCACCTTCTCCACAACCCAGCCAGAGCTGAGAGGTCCTGGCGTCACCTCGTAAGCCTGCGATGAACGCGGAGTTCACCCCCGTGATGGTGTAGATCATGAGGGTCTCTTCGTCTGGGTTCCAGCAGTAGAGATAGGTGCTGCCGATCCTCACGGTGGCGTTCAGCTGTCTGAGTTCCCCCTGAGTGCCAGTCTTGTGGAGCTGGAAGTAGTACTTCCCTCGCTGATAGCGCCAACAGTCGTTTGGTATCTTCACACCCATCAGTTTGGCTGCGCCCCAAGTCAGCCGAAGATCCCGGTCGGTTTGGTGGAATCCTCCCCTGGATAGATATACATATCCTCCCTCCTGGTGTCCCAGGTAGGTGAGGCGTGGAAGCTGAAGGGCCTCGAAGTCCGACTCAGTGATGAGTCGTCTGTAGATCACGGCGTTTTGGGCAATCGTGATGAGTCGGTAACCTGGATCAGCTACGGTGCCGACGACATTTATATCAGACATCGATGAGTGTGCGGTGTGTGGTGGGTTCGCTGCGTCTACGGGGACGTTTGGGTAGCTCAAGAACAGCGGCGGTTGCCGTCTGATTCTTGTCCCGTACGACCAGGTAGCGGGTTGGACTAATCATCAGGTAGATGGTCGAGTCGAGGGCGACGGAGACCTCAAACCAATGGAATACCACCCGGTCTTCCGTGGTTGTGGCGTCATACAGCTTAATGACCTGCATCTCGCGAGCTGTTCTCGCTGTAGACCGTGCACTCTTCCTCAAAAATGAGAGCGCGGCCCGGTCCTCTGCTGTCGCCTGTGTGGTTTGGTAATCCAGTGGAAGGTTGAAGTGGTGCACGACGATGAACGAGAACACCTGTACTCGCTCCACTAGGCAGAACAGCCCAAGGTTTGAGCCTTGTGTCTGACAGAACACCAGGTTCGGTGTGTAGGTGGGCACAGTCAGGAGTTGCATAGATCCACCAGCACGAAACACATGAGATGGTTCTGAGTTGTCACGCCCGTGTGCAGTCAAGATCTGAGACGTAGATGTCCTCTCGTGAGGGATCACCAGACTTCCCCGCCTACACACATTGTTGTAGAAGCTCCGCACATTTGCCCTGACGCCTGGTCGGTCTGGTGCAATGCGGTTGAACCCGACCAACCAGAGGTGTGCACTCTGTGCCTTCTCGTCGTTGTGTTTGATCAGACACTCAAGCTTGTGAAGCTTTCTGCTGTAGAGGAACAACACGAAGGTATCCATCTCACGGACGGGAGACCCGTCCTTATCTGTGTAGAGACTAGGTCCGATGATGAAGAGATCGTGGTCCTCGTCGTACAGCCAGTAGCGCGTGTAGAACTTCACGCCCATCAACCCGTAACACAGGGTTATGTTTGTACGCTCAAGGGTGAACCAAGAGTGTTGAAGCTGGAGCCTCTGTAGTATAGCTGAGCTCCTAGGTGTGTAGTTGGGTATGAGACCAATGGGAGGTAGTGCCCCGGTGTCGAGCTCAACGTCAGTCACGAGGGACTGCCGAGTCGTTGTACTGGTCGTCCACGTGATGGACGACTTTATTTTCTCGTAGTTCATGTGGTGGCCTTGGTTGTGCAGCTGAGGCTGCGGTGTTAAATGTCTAGGCAGCGCCCGAACTGCTCCACCGGTCTACTGGCAACAGGGGGAGGTTCAGGTGGCAGGATGTGTGGAGAGATAGGTCGGATTCGACTGTCTACACTCCTGACGATGCTTGCGGTCTGTAGGTTGAGTGCTCCTCCGTATAGAGAGAGGCCGCCTATCTGTGATACATTGACCTGAGGACCCGCTACCCCAATCCCTATCTGTCCTAAGGGATCGAGCATCGCGAGTCCGTGTGGTGCCGTAATGGCGGTTCTCACCTCTACGGCATTGGGATCGCTGGGTGCGTAATTGTCAGACATCGAGTAGTGGTTTGAAGGCTTCGGTTGGTGTGGCGAGGGGTGGGGTAGGCTGCGCCTGTTCGTTACTGGTTACAGGACCACGGATCAGCTCCTCGATACGTCCGTTATCTGCTCGTAGGTAGACCCTACCGGTGCGGGCATCTCGGGCGATCTCTCCGATCTCCAGTTGTTCTGGTGCGAGTGTTATGTGTCGGCTCTGTGACTCTAAACTGACTCGGTCGCTGAAGATGGGAGCGTCTCGTAGTGCCGCAAGCCTATTCCGTTCTGCCTGGGAAGCGGCGACTAGCTCGCCTTGTCTTCTACGAAGGTTTGCAACCAAGCTGTTGTCTGTCTCCCTTGCATTGTCTCGGTGGATTCTATCCAAGCGTGCGAGGAAAGCCGCGTCTTCCGCCCTGGAGGCTTCAATACCTAACTCCCTCCTGTTTTCCCGCATAGCATCAACGAGGGCTTGCGCCTCTTGGTCGGTGTAGTTGTGTACCGCCTGGAAGTGTGCGGCGTTTGATTGTCGTGCGTCTTCTTCGAGAGCGTCGATGCGTATGAACTCCCTGGTGATTTCGTCACGATCTCTGTTCATCCAGCGGCGGTTGGTCTCGAGACACTTCTTGAGGAAGCTGTACAGCCGTCTCTTGAGACCTGACAACCAGAGATAGGCTCGCCAGCCGCTACTGGGACCACTCCAGAGATCACGGAACCTCACCCGTTGGTGCTGGTCTTCTACCTGTGGGTAGACCTCAGGCATGGTCAACGTGACGGTATCTCCTGGCTGTAAGTCGTGAGTGGTGGAGACCTGGACGGTTTCCACAGGGAGATCAAAGGCCTGCATCAGTTCCCGGACAAGCCTCGCCCTGTCTTCAGGCGCGAGGTCACCCATAGGGATGTTTGATTGTGGTGGCATATTGTAGTGAGTTGATTGGTTATTTTGTGAAGACGTACTCGAGACTCTCGATACCCTCTTGGCCGATTGTGAAGAGCGTCTGTCTTGGTTTACCTCGTAGTCCTAGTGCCTCTGCATACTTGTCTCCCTTCACAGGGGTACTCAGCATGTAGTGCTCGAACTCCGCGTACTCCTGCATCTCTAGATGATGCTGGTCCGCGGTCAATAAGATCTTGTGCTTTACCCCCACGAGGGCCTCAGGCCGGCTGAGGAATAAGTTACCGATATATGCCTCACGCGCACTCCCTGACTTGGGGATTTTGGCCTTGAACTCAGCCGAGGCGCCGTGAGAGATCACAAAGAGGGTGGAGTTCACCCGGAACATCCCGTGGTCAGTCCGGAAGACGTCGAAGCTGATGCGTGGACACGTACGGAAGTACGAAGACAGCGCCCTGAAGAGAACCCAATCACCGAAGTCATTGTGGTTGCCCTTCACGCTCTTGACCTCTACTTCCTCGAAGCACACCAGCATCTTGTTCAGGAAGTTGACCATCGAGTTGAACGCCTGCTCGAACTGCTCTTCCTTGAGACAGTCGAACCGTAGGGGTGTCCCCTTCGTGGTGGTACCCTGACCGGTAGTATGGAGGATGTCACCCAGGGAGGCCACGATGCACTTACGCAACTCGTACCTCTTCTGTGCCTGCTTCTCCGCTATCGCGTCGGCGTACTTCTCCACGAACGTGACGGTCTCGGCCGTACTCTGTCCTTCTTGCTGGAAGCTGTCCTTTGGATCCGCGCTGGTACCGTAGTGAAGATCACTCAAGCCCACGAGGCAGACACGTGAGTCCCGCTCGGTACCGGGTCCGGTATACTTAGGTCCAGGGACCTCCTTGTAGACAGGGGGAACCCAGTTCTCCAGGAACAGACTGAAGGGGTCGTAGATACCCTCTTGGAAATTGTGCCACTTATCCGCGGCCTCTTGAGTCTGCTGCCAGGACTTCTTCTGGAAGGTCTGGTAGAGCTGGAATCTCTTCTTAGCTACCAGCTCCTCCGACAGGATGTCGATGTCCTCCTTCTCCAGCACCTCGGTCGTGGTGGGCTCCTTGTCATGGGTGATGCCCAGTACCTTCAGGATCTCCACGAGGTAGTTGCGAGGGATGCGGTGATTCCGACAGACCTCATTGATCGTGTGGGGGTTCCCCAACCAGTTGGAGTATGTCTCCTGGATGTTCCTTACCACTTCACCCGGCAGGATGACGTTGCCGCCAGCTGCCTTGAGGTGCAGGACGTACTTGTCGTCCGGTTCGTTGTAGTAATAGGCCTTGTCGAGCTTCAGCTTGTTCCCCCACTGCTTCTCCGCCTTGGGAGATTCAACCGGGGTGGCGGTTGGGGTGGCAGGTACAGCGGTAGGCGGAGCAAAGCCGTGTGCAGCCAGGTACAGGCGGACTTGTTTACGTATCTCCCTCAGTGCACCTGGGTCAGTAATACCTAGTCCTTGGACGTATCCAATGATCCCCTTCTTGATGCTCCGTAGATGTATGCAGTGGGCAAATTGCTCAGTATTTAGCATTTTTTTCAGCGGTTAAATTAGTTGTGTCAGGTTGTGTATTTTTGTAAATACATATACAGCAGCCTGTTAACCCCTGAACAAACTGCGAACACCACCCCCAGTTTGGTGGCTCTGTTACGTAGAAGCGGTTACCGAGGTGGGCGTCACGATAAACGACCCATTAGGCGTGAGGGCCTGTTGGGCCTGTAGATCACGCAACAAAGACCGCACTTCATACACAATAGATTGGAAGATTACCGCGAGGTCTTCCGGTACCCTACCGACAAGTGTGATCTCGGAGGCTCTATAGTAAGTCGTACCGGGTCCCGGTGTGTTTTCCTGTAGATCTTCAAGCTGTGCCGGGGTAGCTATGGCGGCAAACGTATTGTCTGTCTTATTGGTACGTTTGTTGAGAACACGCTGTAGGATAAACACCGCTGGTGTGACGTCTACTGCGTCAGTCGTCCAAATCCTTAACTTCTGAGACTGAGAATCTTGAGTGTAGTCCGACAGTTCCTGGTGGATTTTGATCGAAAGTGCCATAAATTCTGTTGCCTCAACCTGTTCGACTCGATAGTTTACGCGCCTTAGTTTTACAACGCAATACTTATGGGTCACTACGAGTCTTTACTAGCAAGCGGTGCCGAAATGGTAGGTACGGATGAGGCGCCTACACTTAGTGCAGCGGCCCTAAAGATGCAGGAGGCGGTCCGTAAGTCCGCCTTGGGGATGGGTGCAGTGGCTCCACAGGCTACAACTGTTGAGACCTCCAGCAAGAGTGGCAAGAAGGGTGCGAAAGCTCGCCGCATTACTCAAGATCCCGTAACACACGAGCCAGTCGTACCTATGTTTATTCCACCGAAGGCCCCAGTACTAAACATTTCCTTTACCACTCCGTTCGGCAAGGTGCGCATGAAGGCTGAGGAGTTCGTAAGTCACCATCTCGGCTGGTTATTGGTCTTCACCAGTCAGTCTGACATCGTGCTTGAGCCTACAGGAGGACAAGTCTTTGATCTGGAGGTCGGTGGTGATACTCTCGAGGTCATGTCTTCGGGTATGCTATTTGAACATAAGGACGGACGCAGGACGATGCTGCTCCTCCAACCCATGCAAGACGAAGAAGAACAGGAGATTTCACATGAATAAGTACGGAGCAGTTACGGATGGCGACACACAGAGCGATTTTGACTCAACAAAGAAGGCAGAGTTCTACGATCGCGAAGGTTCACAGGTTGCCGATGAGGCAAATAAAGACAAGTTGAGCTCACCCGCTCCCATTTCTGAGATCTCCACACCCAAACCTGCGTAATCATGGCCTCTGACGATCCTCAAGCATTCTTCGGTGCTGGACGTAGCGACAAGGATCGTTACACCAACCCATTCTACAACATCCCCCTGCAGTACATGCCACAGAGCATCGAGGGGATGCTCCTTTGGACTGAACACCTGCTGTTCCGTAACGGCTTCTTCAAGCAGGCGATCAACCGGGTAGCCAACTACTTCATCACCAACATCGTTATCGAGTGTGATGACGAGGCAGCCAAGGGTAAATACCAAGAGGCACTTGAGGTATTGCACTGGCGTCAGGCCCTTGGGGTCGCGGGACAGAACCTCCTGACCTTCGGGAATGAGTTCACAACGGTGAACCAGGGATTCACTAGACATCTCACCTGTCCCAAGTGTCGGAAGACGACGAACATCGATAAGATCAAGTTCACCTTCGACAAGGGGATCTACATGTCCTCTTGTATCTCGAAGTCCTGTAACTATTCAGGCAAGTTCAAGTGTGACGACATGCCTTCCCGCGCCGTGGAGGACATCCACTTGGTTCACTGGCCTGCCAAGGAGATCAAGATCCGGCATGAGGACACCACCGGACAGAGTGAGTTCTTTTGGGACATCCCACAGACATACATCAAGAAGGTCACGAGCAAGAACGACAAGTTCTTCCCTCGTAAGACTCCCGCGGTGATCTACGAGTGCATCCAGAAGAAGGCCATGATGGCTTTCAATCCTAAGAACTTCCTACACCTCAAGCTTGATAACCCCACGACCATCAGGACGGACGGCAAAGCCATCCCTCCGGCGATGTTCATGTTCGAAGACTTCTTCATGTTGCAGACGCTCAAGCGTTACAACGAGGTCATCTGCTTTGAGGACATCTCCCCCTTCCGTGTGGTCTCGATGTCTTCCGACCCCAACCCCGCGGTCAACCCGTTCCTACACCAGAACGGTGGCGTCTGGGCTGCCGCCGTGGACGATATGATCACGGAGCACCGGAGAGATCCAGGTGCCTACCATAAGTTCCCCTTCCCTCTCAACTACCAGCAGCTCGGAGGTGATGCTTCCAAGCTCGTACCTACCGAATTGATCGAGAAGGCGAAGCACGACATCCTCAATGCACTCAACATCCCGGTGGAGATGTTCGAGATGACTTTCCAGCAGCAGGCAGCCGGCCCGATGCTTCGGATGTTCGAGAACGCCTGGAGTACCGTACCGATCAACTACAACCGTCTGTTGTCTCACATTGGTAAGGTCGTGGGGAGCATCTTGGGTCTTCCGGAAGCCAAGATCAGTCTCATTCCCATCACGTTCTCTGATGACATCGAGCGTAAGCAGGTCATTGGTCAGCTCGTATCTGCCAACTCCATTGCTCGTAGTGAGCTTCTCAAGCTCTACAACTTCGACTTCGAAGATCAGCTTCGTAAGAAGCGCGAAGAAGAGCGCATCGCCAAGGACATCGACGAAGAGGAGAAGGAGCGTGATGCCGTTGCTAACATTGAGAACCAGAACATCATGTCGGTTCTTCAAGGTAATCAACCCGCACAGGCCCCCGGTCAGGGTGGCATTGCCCAGCAGGCAGGTGCAGGCGGCGGCACACCTCAAGACGCACTCGAGAGAGCACAACAGCTCGCTCAGCAGCTATTCCCGCTCGATGGTGCGCAGCGCAGGACTGAGCTTCAACAGATTAAGGCACAGGATCAGGACCTGTGGGCATCCGTAAAGGCACAACTTGAACAAATGACGTCCCAGGCTGGGTCCCAGGGTGTTCAGGGTGCAAAACAACAAGCAGCTGGTCCTACCCAGTAGCAATACACTAAGGTATCTGTATGTCATTTTCGTGTATCGTGTGCGGTCAGGAAGTACCAGTTGAACGGGTGGAGGCCTTGGGATTAACCGAGGCCAGTGCCACCTGTGTCAAACACTCGGTATCTAGCCGTAAAAAGGGTCTGTTTGCTGGACTCGTTGGGGTTAGTGAGTTCCTGATCGTCGACAAGGTCTATAACGACTCTGTCCGCGGGGTGTTCAAGCGCAGCCTGGCGGATTCTGAACTCTCCGAGAGTATAGCTGACGGTACACCTACACAGGAGACAGAGGCGGACGATGAGACCACTGAGTCCTCAGAGGCGGCGTACTACTCAGCAGAGGAACAGAGTGATCCTTCTGAAAAAGTAGAAATCGTGAAGCGACAGGACGCCTAGTATCCAGGTAAGATCTTGCCTAGATATGGGGGAAGACATCTCAAAGACACAGGCGCAGCTAGACACCGCTCGGAAGCTTACCGAGATGGAGTTAGAGAACATGCGTAGGCAAATGGAGCAGACCGACTTACGCACAACTAAACGTCTGGAGGACCTGGAGGAATCCGTCAAGGATGTCAGCAAAGAGCTACGGGCAAGCAGCCAACAGATCGACAAGGTGCTCCACATCTGTATAGGTGTGGACGGATCCAACGGACTCAGAGGCAATGTCGGCAGTCTCAACGCTAAAGTCGACGCCATCTGTCGGGACTTCGAGTACGTAAAGCAGACGGCAAAGAACTACAACGACATGAAGTCGTGGCTTGTGAAGTTCTGCATCTCCTCTTCTCTGGCCTTCTTGGTTCAGTTCGGTGGAGGTGTCTGGTTCTTCGCCACCATGCACAGCCATCAGGAAGCGACTCGTAGTGATGTCAACAAAACCATGACGCTCACGGAGACGCTAAAGGAACAGGTCGAGCGTTTGAAACCTGTAACCAAGCCGACTAGCCAGAACAACTAGCACGTAACGCAGCATTGTATAGGGCAGACTATCTAGGTAGTCTGCCCTTTGTTTTGTCCCAAAACTAACAAACAATCCATGCGATACATAACCGTAATGTTAATCCTGGGGATGCTATGTTCTTGCCAATCCGTACCAAAGGATAGGTCTGAAGGTGTGCGGCCTCCTGTCCCGAATACAAACCGTTTCACCCGGGTGATTGGAAACCTAGGCAAGAAGATCATCGGAGCCCAACAACAAACCGACGAGATCGGACTACTCATTGACCAACTACCATGAAGCACCTCATCCCATTTCTATCCCTCTTGCTGTTCTTGCGGTGCAGCACTCCGGTGTACGCCGCAACCTCTGCGGAGATTAAGCAACAGCTCAAGGCGAAGGTCACGGAGCTACGCAACACTCTGCAGTCTGCACAGCGTGAGCTCGTGTCGCTCAATGACGCCAAGGTGACCCTTGAGGTACAACTCAAGGACATGGCCGACTGGGGTATTGACCAGCAGAAGCTCAAGATCGAGGCGGAGGGTCAAGCCGACAAGCTTACCGCCACGTTGGACCAGGAGCGTAAGGAACTCACCCAGGTTAAGACCCGGTACAACCGTGTACGTAGTTACGCTGGGTTTCTACTCGGAGCAGTGGCGGCCTTGATATGTATGCAGATCGTCGGAGCCCTCGGGGTACTCATTCCACCGGGGTATAGCCTACTCGCAAAGTTCTTAGGGCCAGTGGCTGCCTTTGGAGCCGGTTACTCACTGGCCTTCATCCTATTCTAACCATGTGGCAATCTATTGTTGATCTAGTCAAGGGAGGTGCGTCTTTCTTGCAAAACGGGACAGCGCCTCCCAATACACCTGAACACCTACAGGACTCGTACGAGAATACGAATCACCTGGCCTCGAAGAAGTTCTTCCTGGCGTTCTCAGGGTTCATCATCCTGGCGGTGTTCTATGCCGCAAGCATCGCGGTGCTCTACACCCTACAGGCCAAGCCAGAGGTCGTACCGTCCTATGTCGTGATGTACTCGAAGGCCATGGAGGTCTTCGCCACCATCATGGCGGTCTACCTGGGCGGACAGGCCCTGGTGGATCTGAGGTACAACAGTGAGTCGGGTGCCAATACTTCAGCTCAGATTCAGCGCACCGAGACCATCTCGACAACCGTGGCGATCTTCAAGGAGGAGGGCTACACCCTCGACCTCGACGAGTCACATGACGCACCTATACAGGAGGACGAAGATGTTACAGCTGGGTAAACGCGGACATGATTTCATCGTAGAGGAGGAGACTGGTGGCAAGTCTTACTACGAGAAGCAATACAAGAGCTCCTTCATCTGGCCTGAGGGAGACTCAGGCTGCACCGCCATGGTGGGGATCGACATCGGTTATTACACCGAAGCGGAAGTGAACCACATCTTCCAAGACATTGTGTCGGGAGAACAGCTCAAGAGGATCCAGGGTGGGCGAGGTAAGATTCGCGGAGACGCGGAGTCGTACGTCAAGAAGCTCAAGGACATCAAGTTTCCTTGGGACGTAGCCATTTCGAAGTTCGACGAGATCATCTTGCCGAAGTTCAGTGGCTTGACCATGAAGGTGTTCCCCGGAGTGGATAAGCTCAGGGGTGGTGCACAGGCTGCGCTGCTCTCTCTGGTGTTTAACCGTGGTACTTCCCTCAAGGGAGACAGCCGGCGCGAGATGCTGAGGGTCCGTAACCTTGTACCCAAGGCGGACTACGCTGGAATCGCTAAAGCGATCCGCGATATGAAGAGGTTGTGGCCTACAGGAGGGTTAGCGGGGCGCCGAGAGCGTGAGGCCAAGTTGGTCCTGGAGAGCTAAAAAAAGGCGGCCGTGGTTTTCACCACGGCCGCTGTTCTTTCTACTTAAACCTCAGCCACTGGTCAGCGACCGGTTGCATGAGGTTACTGGGCATGACTGAGTCCAGGCTGCCGAGCCTGAAGGTCCAGTGGCGGACCAAGTACATCACCACGTCACACCCCGCGAACGAAGTGGACGCACCGATTGCACTCAAGGCATTGTGGATTCCACCTTGTTGGGAGACAAAGTGGTCCCATGTTGCCTTGAAGGCGTTGTACCTCTGAGTACCGAGATCCGACTTCTGGACCTCGTGTGCCTTGACTCCTCCGCGTACGACCGGTTGAGTTCCCCCTGAGGCCGCTACGCCAAAGAGATGAGTCTTCACCGACGCCACAGAGGCTTTACTCTGCAGGTGAGTGTTGACCTCACCTACAATGAATCCCCACACGTGGCTCACGATGTTTAGTCGTGAGGCCATCGTGGGGTTAGCCATCGAGGGAGTCATGTTAGACTCCTGCCTCCTGGAAGGCTGCACCTAGTGCAGTCTGTGCTGGTGGAGCCAACTCATACCAGCAAAGGAGGGATAGTCCACCGGCCTTTAGTCTCTTGAAGACCAAGACTGGCGCGTAACACCCTGGTCCTGTGTTGTATTTAACCACGAGGTCAAACCTCGTGTGAGAAACAACCTCAGTATCTTCCTGTGCGAACTGAGACAGTCCTGCACAGAAATCCTCGAAGGTGCCTTCACCA
>Ga0114977_10000413_pt1 | contig 28737 bp, 22 predicted proteins | sample S_130805_MF_Meta_FD_87026 | JGI IMG/M metagenome (GOLD analysis project Ga0114977, IMG submission 87026) | Freshwater microbial communities from Lake Simoncouche, Canada to study carbon cycling - S_130805_MF_MetaG | ecosystem: Environmental > Aquatic > Freshwater > Lake | place: Lake...
AAAATTCAGTATGGAATGCTTTGTTGGAGGTTCCGTACGGGCAAACCACGACTTATGGAGAGCTCGCGAAACGAATTGGAATGCCGAAGGGGGCTCGGGCGGTAGGTGGGGCACTGAATCGAAATCCGTTAGGAATTGTTGTTCCATGTCATCGGGTGGTCGGTAGCGATGGAGCCATGGTTGGTTTTGCCGGTGGGATAGATGTCAAGAAGCTGTTGTTGGAACTCGAACTCCGTGGGAAATTGGGGTAGAATCCATTCCAGCATGAAAACTTTAAACAACCTACTTAAACTCGTTGTGAGTTGGTTCTCCTTCCGCCTTACGTACTATTACCTGATCCACTTGGTCCTGTTGATCCTCTTTGCATGGATGGCGATGGGAGTTGTGGGGTTGGTGATGGCGTTCTGGGTTGTATTGCTTTGGTTTTCAGCTTGGCAGCGTCCGATGAGACCGGAATTCTTTCTGATGGCAGCTTTCGGGTTGCTGTCGGCTGCGTTGTTGTTACCTCCTGGCCTCTGGGATAACGTCCCTTGGTTATTCGGGTTTCTGCTGGTGGCCGGCAGCCCACTGATCGACTTTATCTCACCAACCTTTCGCGACAGATAATACTATCCATGACGAGCAACACAGCGGAAACCTCAACGGTCGACACTCGCGATGCTGTAGCTGCGACGCTGCCTGCTCGCCGTTGCGTTAGCATCGATGTGTATCGGGGTATGGTGATGTTCCTGATGCTCGCAGAAGTCTTGCACTGGAGCGGCTTGGTGCGCTACCGAGGGCGGTTGTCGTCAACCGTGCAAAGCTTGCTCGATACGATCGTCTTTCACACATCACATGTCCCTTGGCGAGGTTGCTCCTTACATGACTTGATCCAGCCTGGCTTTTCGTTCTTAGTAGGTGCAGCCCTAGCTTTTTCGTTTGCCAAACGAAGTGAGCAAGGCCAATCGTATAGAGCGATGTTGATCCATGCGATCGGACGAAGTTTCATTCTGGTCTTCTTCGGGATTTTCTTGCGTAGTCTCGGAAAGATGTACACGAACTTTACGTTTGATGACACATTGACCCAGATTGGGCTCGGGTACACGTTCTTGTTCTTATTCGCTGGTCGTAAATGGTACGTGTCTGCTTTAGGAGCAGGTGCGATACTTGTTGGGTATTGGGCGCTATTCGCTTTCAGCCAACTTCCTGCACCAGACTTTGATTATGCATCGGTGGGAGTACCAGCGAATTGGCCGCATCACGAGGAAGGGTTCGGCGCGCATTGGAACAAAAACAGCAATGTCGCTTGGGCCTTTGACGTTTGGTGGATGAACTTGTTCTTTCGTGAAGAGCCGTTTGCTTACTCATCGGGCGGCTACTGTACCCTGAGTTTTATCCCAACTCTGGCAACGATGCTGCTGGGGCTAGTGGCCGGCGAATGGCTTCGTGCAGACTGGACCTTGAAGCGACGCTTCGCTCACTTTGCCACCGCAACGGTTCTTTGTTTGTCGATTGCTTGGGGTTTAGAAGCCGTAGGCTTATGTCCTATTGTTAAACGCATCTGGACGCCGACGTGGACCCTTTGGAGCGGAGGTCTGTGCTTCGCTTGGTTGTTTCTGCTTTATCTGATTTGCGATTTCGGAAATTCAACGCGTTGGGCATTCTTCTTCCGAGTGATTGGTGCGAATTCGATTGTGGCTTACACCATGAGTTGGACGATGGAAGAGTGGACGAAACTCGCTTTGAGACGCCATTTCGATTGGTTGATCGAACGAGTCGTTCCTCAGTCAGTGGAAACGCTGGTTTACGGCGGGCTTGTTCTGACGTTGTTCTGGCTGATTTTGTATTGGCTTTACAGGCAGAAAATTTTTGTTCGAATCTGAAAAGCTTTGCGGGTTAGTCTGAAAAGATCCTTGCTGTAATTCCGCGATTGCCTTGGTAATACAATAACTGGTGGCTCTACACGAGTCATTTGGGGCGTTTCGCAGGCGGCGAGACCCCTTTTTAGAGTATTTTAAGGGGATCCCTTCGCAGGATGCGTTCCGGTCGTCCTTGATTTCACACACTATTATTAGGTTGAAACGATGAAACTTTGGATTCGAAGTGTTTTGGTCGGACTGTGTGCTTTTCCAGTCGCCCACGCGGCGGAAAATGTGAAGCTTGGAGACGCAAGCTTGACATCGGGAATCCCAGGTAACGGCGCGTTGGATGTCACCGCTATTCGCGAATACTTGAGCAATCCAGCCAACCACGACACTTTGTCGGTAGAGTTGCCTGAAGGGCTCTCTGCGGGCAAGGGGGCGATCTACATTCCAGAAAACAACCCGCTCACGCGAGCGAAGATCGAGCTCGGTCGACAGCTTTACTTCGACAAGCGACTTTCGAAAGATGCGACGGTCAGTTGTGCGGATTGCCACCATCCTTCGGCGGGCTACGGTGCAAACACACAGTTCGGAGTCGGTGTCAAAGGTCAGCTAGGTGGACGCAATTCACCGACATCGATGAACCGGATTTTGAGCAAAGCTCAGTTTTGGGATGGTCGTGCTGACAGTCTTGAAGCCCAGGCAGTCGGGCCAATTGCAAACCCGATCGAGATGGGAAATACGCACGATGCGGTTGTGAAATTCTTGGCGGCAAACGATGGTTATCGGATGCAGTTCGAGAAAGTCTTCGGCGCGGCACCGAACATTGATAATGTGGGCAAAGCGATTGCTGCGTTCGAGCGAACGATCGTTACCGGTTCAAGCCCCTATGATCACTACGAGCCATTGAGGAAGTTCGAGGAAGCTTTCGCAGAGCAATTAGAGGATCTGGACGATTTCAAAGAAGACGATCAAGCAAATTATGAGAAATACGTCGCGCTGAAAAAGGCCAGCGATGAGAATCCGATGAGCGAATCGGCAAAGCGTGGTCGAGACCTTTTCTTCAGTGCAAAGTCCAACTGCTCAGCTTGCCATGTCGGAGCGAATTTCACCGACGAACTGTACCACAACCTCGGCGTAGGGATGGATGCAGCGAAGCCTGACTTGGGTCGTTTTGAGCAGACTAAGCAGGATAAAGATAAGGGAGCATTCAAGACTCCGACGTTGCGAAATGTCGAGCATAATGGGCCCTACATGCACGATGGAAGCCAAAAAACGTTGGAAGAAGTCGTTGAATGGTATGCAAAGGGTGGGCATGCAAACCCTTACTTGAGCGACAAGGTCAAAAAACTTGATTTGACCGCTCAAGACAAGGCAGATTTGGTTGAGTTCATGAAGGCTTTGAATGGGCCATTGCCAGCCGTCAACCAAGGCCGTTTGCCACAGTAGTTTTACTGTTTTGAGGTTTTGCACTACGGAGCACACGATATCTGCCGCACGTAACAACGCGGGGGGTAAGTTGGCTCCGTGGCTTGATCGCTGGCCCCGTTTCTTAAGCGTTGGACCAGTTTTTTGAGTGGCCCAGTTTTTGAGTGGCCGAGTTTTAGAGTGGTTAGTGCCGGCAATAGAAAATTTTCAGCACCGCAAGGAGGTTGATCCAGAAAACGGGTCAGCCGATTGCGGTGTTGTCGTTTTAAGCGGTCTGCACAAGAATCCTCAAGACGGTTATGATAAGAGCGAGGATCTGCTTCGTAGTCTCAGGTGCTTTGTTGTCTCAGGTAAGGGGTCTTGCTATGGGTACGGCGAAGTGGAGTTCGTTGCAGGATTGGGAATTGAAACCGACTGATTGTTGCTAAGGCGAAGCTGATTGTCGCTGAGGCAATGGAGAGAGGATCCGCTTAGGATGACCAAGCCACGCGTGCTCGTCGTGCGAGCTCCAGGGACCAATTGCGATGTTGAGACTGCGTATGCGTTCGAATTAGCGGGTGCAGAGGCAGTTCGACTTCATGTGAATCAGCTCATTGAGCAACCTGCAATCGCTCAGTCTTATCAAATACTCTGTTTTCCTGGCGGATTTAGCTACGGCGACGATATCGCCGCAGGTCGAATCGCGGCAGTTCAGTGGCAAACGAAGCTTTCTGAGACCCTTGAATCGTTCAAGGCGAAGGACCGCTTGGTTTTGGGGATCTGCAATGGATTCCAAATCATGATGCGGTTAGGGATATTCTTCGACGAAGCCGAGGAGTCGCCCCCTGCGACGCTGACATGGAACAATCAGGCGAGGTTCGAGACTCGGTGGGTTCATCTCAAGCCCGAGTCGGATCATTGCGTATTCCTACGCGGCATCGATCAGATCTATTTGCCGATGGCGCATGCTGAAGGTCGTCTGCTAACCAGAGATGCCGCAGCGCGGGAAGCTTTGGGGCGGAACAAGCAGATCGCCGTGAGGTACTGTGATGCTGGCGGTAACACGGGAGAATCAGTACTGCCGTTTCCAGTTAATCCGAACGGAGCCGAAGGAAACATTGCCGGTATTTGCGATCCGACTGGGCGTATATTCGGTTTAATGCCCCACCCAGAGCGATTTCTCGACCCGACGAATCATCCCGCTTGGACTCGGCAAGAAAGCTTGCCTAAGCATGGCGATGGACTGAAAATCTTTCAAAACGCTGTCGCTTACTTTGGATAGATCATGAAGGTCTTTTCGACGTCGGCAGAGATTTACTCGCATGTGTTCCGCGAACGCTTGGAAGGAAAACGTGTCGGGTTGGTACCGACCATGGGCGCGTTGCACGAAGGGCATGTGTCGCTTGTGCGGCAAGCCAAAAGCAACTGCGATTGCGCCGTAGCGACTATATTTGTGAATCCAACGCAGTTCGGACCCAAGGAAGATCTTTCTAAGTATCCACGGACCTTGGACGAGGATTTAGAGAAGCTAGATCAAGCCGGATGTGACTATGTGTTCACGCCGACCGAATCGCAGATGTATGGTGTTGGCCATTCGACATACGTTGAGCCACCGCAGGTCTCGTCGCGTTGGGAAGGGGAGATTCGCCCTGGTCATTTCCGTGGCGTGTGCACCATCGTGTTGAAGCTTTTCCAGATGATTCCGGCCGACATCGCTTATTTTGGTCGCAAAGACTATCAGCAGTTGGCAGTGATCCGCGCGATGGTTCGCGACTTGAACATCCCTGTAGGCATCGAGGCTTGTCAGACGATACGGGAACCCGATGGTCTAGCGATGAGCAGTCGAAACCGTTATTTATCAGAAGAGCAACGGCATAGGGCTTTGGGATTAATCCGGGCTTTGCGAATCGCAGAGCGATTGGTCGAGCGTGGTGAGAGAGACGTTCAAGCGGTGGAGCGTGCGATGCGGCAGGAACTCTTCGCCGCACCGGTCGACAGCATTGACTATGCTGCAATTGTCGATCCAGTAACCTTGGAGCCGATCTCTGAGATTCAATCAAGTGTGGTCGGGATTATCGCAGCGCGATTGGGTTCGACACGCTTGATCGATAATGCGACGATTGATTGCCGCTGAAACTATGTTCTTGAGTTTTGGTGGTTTGAATTCAAGTTAGGTAGCAGTCGTTCTTTTTTGGAAACAGCCAAGGTAGTTCCTTATGCGTCAAACATTGTTCTACCTGCCTCATCAAGTTGGGCCTTTACCACTTTTTGGTTGGATCAGCTGGGGGATGCTTGGGCTTCTTGTTTATATCGCTGTGACATGGTTTCTTTATGCGCGGCTTAGGGGTGCATCGACGGGGCAATCCCAAGGGGGCAACGGGGCGCAAGTTGAACCCACGCATTGGGGGGATCAGGTATTCAACTGGGGGTTGGGTGCTGCGATTTTGGGAATAGTTTTACCGATGGTGGAAGCCAAGGTAGCAGCGGGGACCGCAGATGAGATCGTCATCGGCTTACCGGTTCGCGGTTATGGATTGATGATGATGATCGGCGTGTTGTCGGCGACCGTGTTGTCGTACCGTCGCGTATTGCAGCTAGGTGTTCCGAAAGAGTCGTTTGTGGGGTTGGTATTATTCACCGTGATCGGTGGGTTATTCGGAGCGAGATTGTTTTATGTAGTCCAAAAGTGGAGCGAGCTCGATGGAGAGACGCTTGCGCAAAAGCTTTGGATTGCCTTGCAATTCACCGAAGGCGGATTGGTCGTTTACGGCGCAGTGCTTGGGGGGATAGTCGGGATCCTCAGTTGGGCGATTATGCGGCGAGTCCAGCCTATCTTGTTACTCGATGCGATCGTACCAGCCTTTTTTATCGGTTTGGCTTTTGGTCGTTTAGGATGTTTGCTCAACGGATGTTGCTTTGGTGGTATCTGCGAGACCGTGACCCCATCAATTGAGTTTCCGAAAGGATCGCCGGCATACATCGATCAGTTTGAGACAGGAAGATTACTCGGATTGCATACCAAATCATCCGGCCAGTCATCCGGCCAGTCATCCGGCCAGTCATCCGGCAAGGGTGCCGAGGGGGAAGGAGCTAAAGAGACTTTGGAAGTTACCTCGATCGATCCGGGAAGTTGGGCACAGAAGCAGGGAATGCAAGTTGGGGATCGCGTGCGAGCAATTGAAATCGGGGCCGTGCCTGTGGATGTCGAGACTCAAGCTTCGCTAGTACGTTCGCACCGAGCACCTCCGCTTGAGGGAGTGGTTCGTACCGACCGAGGTAGCTTTGTCGTGTCGGAGTTGCCGACGAAGAGTTTGCCGGTGCATCCATCTCAAATTTATGCTTCGATTACGGGATTCCTGTTGTGTTTTTGGAGTACGAGTATCAAAGGTTGGGCATCGCGTCCCGGGTTGGTGTTCGGGTCGGGATGGTTGGTCTATGGAGTGTTGCGGTTTATTGAAGAGATCATTCGCGTCGATGAAGCTGGACAATTCGGTACGAGTCTTAGTATCGCTCAATGGGTCAGTATCGTTGGTATATTGTTTGGGGCAGCACTGACACTTTGGGTGTTCGTGCGACCTGCAAAGCTTGAGGCAACAGCCCCGCTGCCTTAACCTAGTCCACAGCCTAGTCCGCGAGTTGATCCACGGGGCAATCCGCGAGTTATTCCAAAGCGCAAATTTATTGCACACAGGCATTTTACTTTTTCCTACCAACAGCACATCGGTGAACGCATCTACCGACGCTTGGTGAAGTCGCCTTGAAAGATCTGAAAATGTACGTTCTGACTAAATTGGCATCCTTAAAGACACAAGAACAATTTGCGGCGCATACCAAGTCTCTTGGCATCGACATTCCTCTTGCAAGGTCTGTGCAAGAAGGGCTTAATAGCCCGCTGTTCACACCTATTTCCTGGCAAGGCATAGTCATCGGCAATCGTATTGCAGTACAGCCAATGGAAGGTTGGGACGGGACTACAGAAGGTGGCATCACCGAGCCGATGCAAAGGCGTTGGCGTCGATTCGGCGAATCGGGAGCGAAGTTGATTTGGGGGGGGGAAGCGATGGCGGTAAGGCCTGACGGTCGCGCCAATCCCAATCAACTAATTCTCATCGAGCGCAACCGAGAAGGAATCGCTGAGTTGCTCCGAGGGCTTAAAACCGCTCACAAGGAACGGTGGGAATACACCGACGACTTGATTGTCGGTTTTCAATTGACTCACTCTGGCAGATTCTGCCGTCCCAACGGGCCGAAATGGGAACCGAAAATCGCGCATCGCCACCCACTCCTCGATGCAAAGTTCAGTGTCACAGGCGATGAAAATTTATGGACTGAAGCGGAACTCAAAGGGCTCATCGAAGACTACATTCGAGCGGCGAAATTGGCTTGGGAAATCGGCGCAGAATTCGTCGATGTAAAAGCCTGTCATGGATATCTGCTACACGAATTCCTTTCTGCTAGAACCCGTCAAGATAGCTTCGGGGGTAGTTTGGGAAATCGTGCCAGACTACTCTTGGAAATCATTCGGGGGATACGTAAGGCTGTTCCGCACATGGGGATCGGAGTTCGGCTTAGCGCTTTCGATACAATTCCTCATGAACCTAATCCCGATACCGCTGTTGAAGGGAAACTAGGACAAGGTCGACCGCGTGCTTTCGAAGCTCTGCTCCCATATCAATGGGGCTTCGGTATGAACGAACAAAATCCACTTGAGGTAGATCTCACAGAACCACAACAAGTCATCGAGTGGCTACAAGCAGAAGGAGTCAGCTTGCTGAATGTTTCCGCTGGGAGTCCCTACTATACTCCGCACCTTCTGCGGCCCGCTGCATTTCCTCCCTCGGATGGGTATCAACCGCACGAAGATCCTTTGATCTCCGTTGCCAAGCAATTTTCTGTCACGCGACAAATCAAGAAAAAGAACCCCAGAATGCTGGTTGTAGGCTCTGGATATTCCTACCTCCAAGAGTTCATGCCCGCTGCAGCCGTGCACAATGTTCACAATGGATGGACCGACTTCATGGGGGTAGGACGAAGCGTCCTTTCGTATCCACAAGCGATGATGGATGCGTTACTGGAGGGAACGAGTAAGCGAAAGCTTGTTTGTCGAACTTTCTCCGATTGCACAACAGCGCCACGAAATGGATTGCCTTCGGGTTGTTATCCACTCGACGACTTTTACAAAGGGACCGAGACGGCCGACAAAGTCAAGGAAATCAAGAGCCGTTTGTAGGGTTGAAAAAGCTACTCGCGGTGGAGATCAGTACCGTTTGAGTTGTTACTTGGACTGAACTTTATTTGAGTGCAGTTGATAGTGGAAAGTTGCGTGCTCGTGCTCGTAATCGAAAGCACCCTGAAACGGTAGTATGGTCGTTCAGCACACGACCTGCTTATGACTGAAGCAAAACTGGTCCCGTTTTCCGAGCACGATAACGAGAAGGAGCACGAGCACGATGAACTTTACAGCGTTGGTCCGATGGCCCACGGTGTAAACTCGTCTTCTCCGTAGCCTAGCAATTCGCTTTTGGTTTTCTTACCGCTTGCGACTTCGAGGATCTCATCGAACATTCGCTGGCCGGCTTGTTCGATGGACTCGTTTTCGAGAATGGTCCCCATATTCAGATCCATGTCTTCGGGCATGCGTTCAAACAACGCGCTATTCGTAGCGACCTTGATGCTCGGTACGGGTTTGCTCCCAAAGCAGCTTCCTCGCCCGGTGGTGAAGACGACTACGTTCGCGCCGCCGGAGATCATTCCAGTAACGCACACAGGGTCGAAACCAGGTGCATCCATGATCACCAATCCTCGTTTCGAGGTTTGTTCTGCGTACTCGATGACATCCTGCAACGCCGTCTGTCCACCTTTGCTTGCAGCGCCGAGCGATTTTTCGACGATGGTCGTCAAGCCGCCGGCCTTATTCCCGAGGGACGGGTTGTTATCGATGTCTTCTCCATAGTGTGCGGTGTAATCTCGCCACCATGCAAGCTTGTCGAGAAGCTGTTTGGCGACCTCGGCGCTTTGTGCTCGTTTGGTGAAGAGTTGTTCGGCACCGTAGAGTTCGGTTGTCTCGGAGAGGATCGATGTTCCGCCGTGCGCGACGAGTAAATCGGAGACGACTCCGAGAGCTGGGTTCGCGGTGATACCAGAGTAGCCGTCGGAACCTCCGCATTTCGTTGCCAAAACGATTTCGCTTGCAGAAACGGTCGTGCGTTGCATCGCATTGACTTGGGGAAGTAGTTCTTCGACCATTTCGACTGCGCGTCGAATGGTAGCTCGCGTTCCACCCGTGTCTTGGATGCTCAAGACCGGTACATCATTGGTGGATTTGGGTTGACCGGGTTGTGGTTTCCATTGGACACCTTGCAACGATACGAGTTTTTGAGATTTTTGCAGATGCCCAAGGGTGTTTTGTTCGCATCCGAGTCCGATCAAGACGTAGGCGGCGATGTTCGGATGTTTTGCGATTCCGCCGAGCACCCGGCTAAGGGTTCGATGTTTGATTCCATCGAGAGCCATGCCGCAACCGCTATCGTGTTTGAAGGCGACGACGCCATCGACGTTTGGAAATCGTTTCAAGAGTTCTTCATCGAAGTGCCTTGCCACCGCGCGAGATACGCCGGCCGAGCAATTGACGGTAGAGATGACGGCGATGTAGTTACGAGTTCCTACTCGTCCCGATGGGCGTTGGTAGCCTTGGAAGGTCTTCCCTGTAATGGGTTGGGGGGGAGCTGGCGTTTCGCTGGCGAGACCTTCGTAGTCGAGGGTATGGTGGCACTTGAGATTGTGGTCATGGACATGTTCGCCGGGTGCTACCGGTGCCGATGCGACACCGATGGGCCAGCCGTATTTATGGATAGGCTGTCCGATCGCAATCGCACGGGTTGCGATTTTGTGGCCGGCCGGGATATCTCGCGTGAGAACGATATTCGGTTGGTTTCCACCTAGGATGACCTCTTCATTTTTGGCGAGTTGTCGAAGAGCGACGATACAGTTGTCGTTAGGGTGGAGTTGAATCCAAGGTTTGGAATTAGCGGCCATGATTTGGCGGATTGTTCCTGATACGGGGGGAGGGAGCTGTTAGGAGTTCGAAAGTGCGTTAACGATATGAGCATCATCGGCAGGTTCGACGGTGCGGAGCACGATTTCCAGGTGATCTGAGAAAACGTTGGTCCATATTGGGGGCTGATGTTGCGAGAGGGTCTCTTGCAGCATGGCTACCGATTTTCCACGCGGGGTGATCTCAAGGATGGAGCTCGGTAACGACAGGGCTTGCCAGGGACCGGTTCCGATCCGTCGTGTTTGCGAGACGATATTCAGTTTTTCAATTACCGGGGAGTCTTGTAATTGGATAGCGAGTCGCTGGGCTCGGTTCTCGAGGTTTGCGATTGGGTTCGAAAGGGTTGCACCAACGGGGGTCGATTCCCATTGGTTTCGTTGCTGAGATTCGCTCAGGACGCTCAGCAGGACGGCTTGGGTAACACGATCGGCGGTGGCTCCAAGGGATTCGACGCTTGGCCGGATCTTGTCGATCACATTTTTCTTACCGAGGATAAGCGCTGCTGGAGGTCCACCGATGAGAAAATGGGTTGGGACAATGAGCAAATCGGTACCGTCTTGCCAACGACGGGAAAGGGCATCGGATTGTCCGTTGGTCCATTGGATGTCGTGCAGCGTAGCATCAAGCAGGATTTCACAAACGAACGCATTGTGTTTGTGCGCGTGTTCGCTAGCAGCGAACCGGTCGAGATGGCCTTGCGTGGGGCTTGCGTGAAACACGATCGATCCGGGATGTGACGCGAGGGCCTTTGCGTAGTCATCGTGCAAGCAATCCGCATTGCTGCCCATCTCGTGGATTTGCAGAGCGTGTTGCGAAGAGTGATGGGCAAAGGGGGTGAGGATGGAGTGGATCGGAGTTGCGATGGATGGGTTCGAGGTAGGGATGCGGATGCACGCTGCGCGGGGAAGGATAATGCCGTGGGGGCGCAAGCCGACAACGGTTGCTTGGATTGCCATCGGCAGGTTCGCGACGAGTAGTGCATCGGCAGCACCGCTTGAGGCGATGCACAGGCGGAGCAGTTCGGCTTCCGAGCCGATATCTTGAGCGAAGCCTTGGTAGAGCGCGGATTGGAGTTGGGCTGCGTGTTTTGGGAGAGGGGAAGCGACCCAGCGAGCGTTAAAAAGTTCGCCGGTGGCATTGATTCCGAGTTGGAGGGAGGATTGTTGATTTTCGGTTGGATGCAGAAGTGGTTCGGCGGCTCGTTCGAGCCATTGACCTGCTTGACGCAACGCTTCTTGGACTTTCGACAGCGAAGGTGCTTCTTGGAGTCCAAGTTTTTGTGCAGCTTCCTTCACGACGTTGTTCCAAGCTGGGTTTTGGAACCATTGAGTAACTTGTTTGATGGCGTCGGAGGGATCGAAGCCTTTGCGTTGTGGAAACTGCATGATGTGGAGGGTTCCTTTGGGAGTGAGGTGCTTTAGCCTCGCCCAGTTAACCGCCAGCGGCCTTGGAAGAGCCAGACAGTTATTCCGAAGAGAGTGAAGATTGATCCGATGGTAAATCCGAAGTAGGAAGCGACTAGGGGCCAGGAGCCTATTTTAGCGCGAGCGGTAGAGACCCCGGCGATCACATCGGTCATAGGAACGTTGTCGGCCGCCATGAAGGGGCTTGTCAGTCCAATGAATTTCAGAGAGTCGAATCTGGTTCCGATCGGAGCGGAACTCCAAATGAGAAAGTAGATTGCGATAGGTAGACAGTAGAGAATTAACAAGGTGATATAGCAGATCATCAGCGAGGTGCTGGTGCGACGAACGAGCGTTGAGACGAAGAGGGACAGGACTGAGTTGAAGACTGAGGCTACGAAGCAGATGGCGAAGAAGGCAAGCATCGCGGGCCAGTTGCGAGCCAACTCGGGGTTGATGCATCCGAGAAGCATAGGGAACATCAAGAACGCCGTTAGAACTGCCGAGACGCGGTAACCCGAAATGAGTTTTCCCCATAGGATCTGCCAGGAGGAGATGGTCGTCGTGAGGAGTAGGTCGAGAGTTTGGCGTTCGCGTTCGCCGGTGATGGCTCCAGCGGTAAAGACGGGAGCCGTGAGGATATTGAAGATCAGGACGTAGCTGACGTAGTAGGAAGCGAGGTTTGGTCGCCAGAAGAGTTGGATGGTCATCAAGGGGATAGCGAGGATCATCGAAAGTTGGATGACGAGTCGCAGCATGAGGGTCCCTTGGCTGAAGAGTTCCGCGTGCATTTCCTTGTCGTAGATTGGGTTCGCATCGTCGTGCATGAGGGACTTGCGGCGCGGCGGTGCGAAGAGATTATCAGGGAACTGATCGCTTTGGATGACTAATCCGACAGCTTCGCGTTGTTCACGTTCGAGGTCGATGACTTCGTTCCCTTGGCTGCCCACATCGGGTGGGTAGAGAAGTCGATGTGCGGCGATAGCAAGTAGGACGATGCTGATGATTGAGCAAGCGATTGGGACGATGGTCAGCGAGAGCACGAGCCGCAAGTCAGCGCGATCGCTTAAGGATAGCCAGGCGAAGACACCAAGAAGGAGAATCGGTAGGATCAAAACGTAGCTGACGACGAGAGAGGAAGCAGTACGTTTGAATTGCGAGGAACAAAAAATGCTGATTGAGCCAAACAGCAGAATCGAGAAAAGGAGTCCGACGTAGGCACCGATGAGTTCGTAAAACGAAACACCACCGAGTGGAAGGCAGAGCATGATGATCGGCAGAGAGGCGATGATCAAGACGACGAGGTGAGTCAGAGCCGCGATCAATTTACCGGCGATGATTCGCCATGGTCTCAGGGGGCTAGCGAGAAGCATCTCGTAGGTTTTGCGTTCTTTTTCGCCAGTGATTGCGCCAGCGGTGAAACTTGGGGCCATCAGCGAGGCGATTGCGAATTGGCCGATGAAAAAGAAGTCGACCAGACGCTGTGCTGAGGCTGATTCGCGAGAGAGGTCGATACGGGTATCGCGTGGGTAGGCGATGATAACGACGGCCGCGAGTGCGAGTTGGTAGACCAACAGCAGTACGAAGGCTCTCGGAGCGCGGAGGTTGGTCAGCAGTTCGCGTTGCAGAACGGGGTTATCTACGAACAGCATGGGGGAAACTCCTTTGGGAACGCCGGTGGTTTACTCCGAAGGAGTTCGACGACTCATTCGGAGATATTGGACCGCGCGGAATTCATTGACCCTCGCTGAGTTATTTCACCCACTCGACAGGTTGGGGTTCGATTTCAGGGGAGCAAGGGGATCCGCAATCTTTTCGGCCGCTGCCTTCTAGGCGACTGATGATGCGCACGGACATGTCGTGATCGCAGTTGATTTGGCAGCTTAGTCGTGCGTTATGCACACCGCGAGCGTTGAGGATTTCTTTTTCGGCGACGGTTTGTTGTGATGGTTCGCCGTCGATGAATTCGACGCGGCAGGTGGTGCATCGGGCTTTACCGCCGCAAGCGTGCAGTTGGTCCGATCCAGCTTCTTCGCGCAGGGCGAGGATGAGTCGTTTACCTTGAGGGACGTTGAATTCGCCGAGGCCTTCGACAGTTAACTTTGGCATGATAAGTTCCTAGAGGTTCCGTTGTTTTTAAAGAGGTCTGTGATTCAGGGTTATGAAAGTTCAGGGGGGGAAAGAGTGAGGAGTTAGCCGCAGCAGCCTGGGGTGGATGAGTTGCAAGCCGATTTTCCGGCAGGTTGAGCTGCGCTCTGGTTGGTCGCTGAGTTGGCGGAGCCGTTGCAGGAGTTTTCGCAAGAGTTGCCGCATGCATGGCTTTCGGCAGAGGCTCCTGGACTGACGGCTTGGCCGGTGATTTCGAATCCAAGGTCTTGGATCATTTGGTAGTCTTCCGAGGGTGCTTGCCCTTGGGTGGTCAAGTAGTCTCCGACGAAGAGGCTATTGGCGATATAGAGGCCGAGGGGTTGCAGGGAGCGGAGGTGTCGTTCGCGACCGCCGGCGATTCGAAGTTCGCTTGAGGGGTTCACGAAGCGCACCATGGCGAGAGCTCGGATGCAATCTCTGGGCGTAAGGTACTCCTTTTGTTGCATCGGGGTACCGTCGATTGCGTGAAGGAAGTTAAGGGGGATAGATTCCACGGAGAGTTCTCGGAGGGAGAAAGCCATATCGACGATATCTTTGCGGGACTCGCCCATTCCGATGATGCCACCGCTGCAGAGTTGCAATCCGGCTTTACGAACGTTCTTGAGGGTTTCGAGTCGATCTTCGAAGGTATGGGTCGTGCAGATTTCTTTGTAGTAGTCTTGGCTGGTATTGAGGTTGTGGTTGACTTTATCGACACCGGCGGCCGCAAGCCGTTGGGCTTGGGATTCGCTCAGTAGTCCGAGGCAAGCGCAGATGTTCAATCCGTACTGTTGTTTGATTTCTGGGACGATCGTCTCGATGGCTTTGATTTCGCGTTCGTTCGGTGCGCGTCCGGAGATAACGATGCAATAAGTTTTGCTTTGACGTTCAGCGGCGAGTCGTGCGCCGTCGAGAAGTTTCTCGCGATTGAGGATCGAGTACTTTGGGATCGGAGCATCGGAGATTTTTGATTGCGAGCAGTAGTGGCAGTCTTCTGGGCACAAGCCGCTTTTGGCGTTCATCAAGAAATAGAGTTGAACGGTTTTGCCGAAGTACTTTTGTCGGAGGTTGAAGGCAGCGGCAACGAGATCGAGTAGTTCATCGTCGTGGGAATCAAGGATTGCGAGGGCTTCGCTGCGGCTGATCGAACCGCCGTCGAGGATTCGATCGGCGAGTAGTTTCCACTGAGAGTCTTGGGATGTTTTTTGGGAGTCGATCGAGTGGTTCAGGTTCATTGTGCCTGGGTATGTAGGTATTTAGAGTTTTGAAAATCGTTTGGGAGGTTCCGGGGTGAGCCCGCACATGCGTCGATTGTAGCATTTTGGGCAGGATTTACGCACCCGTCATATTCGCTACACGTAGGTTACGGTCAGAATTCCTTCGAAATATTTCACTACAACGCCGATCTGCGTAATAGCTGGGTAGTTCCTCGCTGCGCGTATCGTTTTTAGCGATCCTCAACGCAACCGACCGTAATTTCCGTATTGAGAAAGACTCCTTTCGATGGTTCATCCCCGACCGTTCTTTGAAAACGTAGAGGATTCGGTTGACGAGGAAGTCAAGTTGCTTTCGAGTCGTCGCACTCGTACGCAGGGGGATCAGTTGCAATCTCCCTTGGAAACCTATTTGCGTGAGATCAATGAGACCAAGTTGCTCACGGCAGAGGATGAGCAGAGTTTAGCCAGACGCGTGGGGCAGGGGGATGCCGAGGCGCGGGACCGGATGGTTCGAGCGAATCTGCGGTTAGTGGTGAACATTTCGCGGAGTTATATTGGCAAAGGCTTGGCATTACAGGACTTGATTGAGGAAGGTAATTTAGGATTACTGCGTGCGGTCGAGGGTTTTGACCCGAACATGGGGACCCGATTTAGCACGTATGCAAGTTACTGGATCAAGCAATCGATCAAGAGGGCGTTGATCAATTCATCGAAGACGATCCGCATCCCGGCTTACATGGTGGAATTACTCAGCAAGTGGAGGCGTGCGACTTCTAGGTTGTCTGAGGAGCTTGGTAGGGTGCCGACACAAGAGGAGACAGCGCGGTTGCTGGGATTGCCGAAGAAGAAGTTGCCGATCATCAAGAAGGCGATCCAGATTTACAATGCGACGCCGCAGAGTGAGCAGAGTGATTCTGGTTGGTCGCTTGGCGAGATGGTGATGGATGAGCGGCTGAAGAGTCCGGACGAGGAGTTGCTTGATCACGACGTGATGAAGACGGCGTTGGAGTTGCTCGATACGCTTGATACGCGGGAAGCGACCATTTTGAAGCTTCGTTTTGGATTGGAGAATCACGCGCCGCATACGCTCAAGGAGATCGGTTTGGAATTAGGGCTTACTCGCGAGCGAGTTCGTCAGATCGAGACGGAAGCATTGCAACGATTGCACAACGCATTGCGAGACCCGCGTGAGCGATTCGGTGGTGCGTAAGGGAAAGAGTTCCTGCGGGTTGTTATCGGGGGTTGCTGCGTGTGCTTCGCAACAAGTGACCTGTCCGACCTGTCTGACCTGTCTGACCTGTCTGACCTGTCTGACCTGTCTGACCTGTCTGACCTGTCCGACTCTGTCCGACTCTGTCCGACTCTGTCCGACTCGTCCGACCAGTCCGACCTGTCCACCGGTCCGACCTGTCCACCGGTCATGGGCTGTCTCACAGCCCGCTGATTTCCAAGAGGCTTTAGCTTTAAGCAATCCTTTGATTTTCATCGGATTGGGGGCTTTTTTTGTAGCTGTTTTCGTTTTTTCATAGACTTTCGCTGGTGGACATGTATAGGATTGGCTCGACGAGGCTCGCTTGGATCTCCAACGAGAAATTGCGAGGCCTTCAAGAGCGTGTCATGGTTCGTACCGGATAGAACTGGTATGGGAATCTTGTAGAGCGAGAAAAGGAGGTTTGCATCCAAGGATGGTGATGCTAATGAAATCGGTTGGTGTTTGCGCACAGTGCCTGAGTTAAACGCTTTCGCGTCAACCCCCGCAGCTGGCAATAGATCTGTCACTTGCCACGCGATTTCCACCGTTGAATTGCATCATTTCAATCTGTACGATGAGCCTGTCGCTTTACCGTTTTCCGTATTACCTTTTCTTTGTTTCGCACGATGAGTAGCACGTTTTTTCCTTGGGGGTCATGGCAAGAATTTTTTGGGGATAGTGTCGTTCGGCTCACTTTGGGTGTGATAGGTTTGTTGGTTGTTAGTATGTTCGCGTTGTATGTGTTATTACGACTGCGTAGGATTAATGCTCACAACCTGCAAATAGACGCGATGGTTCGAAAGAATTTCGAAGAAATGCGCACCGAGGGTGACTTGGACGAACAGGAATTCCGAAAGATTCAGGCGTTGCTAGAAAAGCAGCGTTCGATCGGGTCGGAAAGCGATGCGACGAAGCCGAGTCGCTCTGATTGATACCGGAGCAAGTCACCGAAGAATCGTATTCTTCGGTGGATAAAAGTGTCAGCTACCAAAGATATGGTAGAATTGGTCTGGGAGGCCGCAGCAGCGTCTGTGGATTGTCGCGAGTTGACAAACCATTGGCGTTAAAACCAACCCAAGCTCGAAACCCGAGGTCACGGATGCCCGGTTTGTAGGTCAACTTATGGGTCTTTGTTCGAAGAGCAAAGTGAGTTGAACTACGAACAGTCGAGCCAACAACCGTGAACCCTTCAAATCTTGAATTGCACCGTACGCAGGACAAGTTTTGGTCCCTTAGGAGTCGAGAATGTCGTCAGGTAAAGACGTGGTGGCCGGAAGACGCAACACCGGCAGTGGCAACACGAAGAAGAACTGTTCGTTTTGCAGGAAGAACTATCGCGATGTGGGTCCATTGGTTGAAGGACCTGGCGATGTGTATATCTGCGGCGAGTGCATCGAGTTGTGCTCATCGATTCTTGAACAAGAGCAGAAGCGACGCGGACCGAGCAAGAAGTTGTTCTCGGAGATCCCGACACCCAGAGAGATCGTCCAGCATTTGGATCAGTATGTCATCGGGCAGATTCAGACCAAGCGGGCTTTAGCGGTCGCGGTTCACAACCACTACAAGCGATTGAGCTCTGGTTGGGAAGGTGGAGATATCGAGATTGAGAAGTCCAACATTCTGTTGGTTGGTCCAACTGGAAGTGGCAAGACGCTCATGGCCCGGACGCTTGCAAAGATGCTTAACGTCCCATTTGCCATCGGTGATGCTACGACGTTGACCGAGGCTGGGTATGTGGGTGAAGACGTTGAGAATTTATTGCTCAAACTGTTGCATGCCGCGGACTTTGACATCGAAGCGGCTCAGCGGGGGATATTGTATATCGACGAGATCGACAAGATTGGCAAGACCAGTCAAAACGTTTCGATCACTCGCGACGTATCGGGCGAAGGTGTTCAGCAAGCGTTGCTCAAGATGCTTGAAGGGACGGTTGCAAACGTTCCGCCCCAAGGTGGACGCAAGCATCCCGAGCAGCAATACATCCAGATGGATACGACGAATATATTGTTCATCTGCGGCGGTACGTTTGTCGGTGTAGAAGAGATCATCAGCAAGCGGCTTGGCAAGAAGTCTTTAGGGTTTGGTCCTGGGGCAACCGTCCGAGAAGAGAAGGATGTCGCGACTTTGCTAGGTCACATTCACTCCGACGATATTCTTGAGTTCGGAATGATTCCCGAATTGATCGGTAGATTGCCCGTTGTAACCTCGTTGACCCCATTAGATGTCGAAGGATTGATCAAGGTTTTGACGGAGCCGAAGAACGCGTTGATCAAGCAGTATCAAGCGTTGTTCGGGATGGAGAATTGCCAGTTGCAGTTCACTGACGAAGCACTTCGGTCGATTGCTCACAAAGCGCATACGAAGAAAGTTGGGGCTCGTGGGCTTCGCTCAATCGTTGAAGAAATCATGATGGACATTATGTTCGACTTACCCGAGCAAGAAGAGGGAACTCTGTACACCATCGATTACGACGAGAAATTGGGACGCATCGCTCCCAAGAAGTCTCAGCCACAGCGTAAAGAAAGTGCTTAAGGGTTTCCCTAGAAACTTTCCTTGTAAATCTTCCTCGATAGTGGAATCCCTTCCCGGGGTTCTATACACTGAGAGAGTATGAGTGCTGATTCTTTCCAGATTGCTTTGGTTTTACCAGGATCCTTGATGAGTCTTGATGGCGAGGGGTGTTGCGTTGAGCAAACGCAAGATGCTTTGCCGGTGCTTGCAATGCAGGCAACCGCTGACGAGGCGAATGCTGTTGCGGCGGATGCTGATCAGGTAAAACCAACGGATGGCAATCCATCGAGTACTCTCGGGCATTTAGAAGCTTGGGTTCAGTACGTTGCGAAAGATACTCAGACGCAAGTCCAAGAGTTTTTGGAGCAGGTCGACGCTCGGCAGAGCGGCGAGTAGACCCGGCTTGCTAAAGCGCTACATCGGTCTTGAGACGGAATTCTATCGTCGCGCTTCTGATACCGATGGCCCTGTGGAGCGTGATTCGCTACAAGAGTTTGAATCGATATTGCTGTCGCTGCGTCGCGTGATGCCCATTGCGAGAAGCGAGAATCCACTTCGATGGTTCTTAGCCAACGGATCAAGCTTATCTCTTGAGCTTGGCGCGTCAGCGAATACGAATGAAGCTCTTTTAGAGCTAGCTACCCCTGAGACTTCGAGTCCTAAGGAATTGGTCGCCTATCAGCTTGCAAATGAGCAGTTGATTGCTGAAGCATCCTTATCGAGCAAGGGTGGGGGGCGTGGGCCGTGGATGAAAGCGAACGTGGATGCCTTTGGGCATACGATGGGGCAACACGAATCGTACGATATGCGGATCGCCAGTGGTGGCTGGTTGATCGCTTGGTGGTTCGGGTTGATTATGCTCTTTCCGCTTGTCGTTTTGTATCGCGTCGCGGTGATGGTGTGGTTCGCGACACTTGTAGGTTGTAAATACTTCGCGATGTGGGCAGCTCGATACGTTAAAAGGGTTGCTGGTCGGGAGGATGAGTTAGAAAGTGGCGAGCAAGTTGGCAGTGGTGAGCAACGGTTGAGTGTTCGCGAGTACTTGGGGCGTTGGAATAAGTTATGGGGAATGCGTTTGAGCGATTGGGAGTTGCGATTTGCAGCATGGGGAGTTCGCTGGTTGCATTTGCCGTTGGTTTCCTTCTTTCATGTGCTGATCTGGGTTGTCGCGTTGCGTGTGCATAGGCAAAAGCTGTCTGCTTTTTTAGCTTCACGTTGCATCCTCGACGGGGCTGGTTATTTGGATGAGGAATCGCGGTATTGGATTAGTCTCCGCGCTGCGGGAGTCGATAGGGTGGTAGGGTTTGGGAGTTACAACAAGCATCGGCCTATGTTTCGATGTGATCCCATGTTGCGGGAATTATTGGATACTTCGGATTGGACTTTTCGTTCGTATGGAAGATTGTTTTGGCCCGTGCAGAGGATTGAATTGGCTATCGGGGATTCAGGGATGTGCCAACAGTCACAGTGGTTGCGATTTGGAACGACCGCTCTAGTTCTCGATTGGATTGAGCAATCCCAGGCCAAGCAAGCGATCGAGTTTCGACGGATCCCCGAGTTGATTCGTGAATATGCAAGGGATTGGATGTTGGTGCGGTCGGTCGGTGATCGGTCGGGGAAAGAGCATAAGGCGAAGGACGTATCGCGAAGTTACCTGAGAGGGGTCAAGCGTTGGTTGGAGCAACAATCCGACGTGCCGAGGGAAGCTTGGGAGATTATTGAGCAATGGCAGATCACATTGAACCAGTTGGTCCTCTCACCGAGTCATCGCAGCGAGGAATCTGCGAGCGAGCTTCCGATGATGCTCGTCGGAAGGCTTGATTGGCTCAGTAAGCTATGGTTGCTTCAGCAACTGAGTTCCAAGGAGAGTGGAGGTGACTTGCAACTGCAAAGGGCGGTGCGCAAGAAGATCGATTTGCGTTATCACGAGTTGTCTTCGCAGGGGTATCATCGTCAGTTAGAAGCGACTTTAGGGAACGCTCCTATGGTCAGTGCGAGGGAATTAGATCGTGCGAAGCGATCACCGCCGAGCGGCTCGTCGGCTTGGAGGCGAGGCAGTTTGATACGTGAGATGCAGGGAGTCGATGGAGAGTTAGGTTTGGTGGTCGAGTGGAATTGGGGTCGGTATTATTTGGACGGCGATCTGTACGTTGTGAATTTTCGCCGGTGATTCTTTCGGTTTGACGTGTTTGTTTCGGTTGATTATCACTTGGATTCCATTCGGCGTTTGCATATAGTGTATTTAGTACACTATGTTGCAGCGCGGATAGTTGCAACGCACGGATTTCTCGGCGCAAAGGTGGTCTGTGCAGGAGTATGCTGTGCAGGGTGATGCGGTGCAGAGGTGTTGTGAACACTCTCGATGCGGTTGATGAAAAACTTGTCCGGTTGGAGGAGGGGGAACCAAGATGCAATCGATGGCGATGTTGACGGACTTGTATCAACTGACGATGGCTTACGGGTATTGGAAGTCAGGTCGAGCCGATCAAGAGGGTGTCTTTCATCTGTTTTATCGGCGAAATCCCTTTGGAGGAGGGTATGCGGTCGCTGCTGGGCTTCAGATGGCGGTCGAGTACTTAGAGGGGTTTCGTTTTGGAAAGGATGATGTCGAGTATTTAGGGACAATCACGTGAAACGACGGCAAGCCCGTTTTTGACCGAGCGTTCTTATCGTATTTAGGATCATTGAAGTTATCCGTGGAGGTTGATGCGATACCTGAGGGTACGGTGGTGTTTCCACATGAGCCGTTGCTGCGAGTCAAGGGGAGCATCTTGCAAGGGCAATTGCTTGAGACGACGTTGCTCAACATCATCAACTTTCAGACGTTGATTGCGACGAAGGCCTCGAGGGTGGTGCGGGTATCTGGTGGAGATCCGGTGTTGGAGTTTGGATTGCGTCGGGCGCAGGGGCCAGACGGCGCGATGTCGGCGAGTCGGGCGGCTTATATCGGTGGGTGTGCGGCGACGAGTAACGTATTGGCCGGGAGGAAGTATGGGATACCGGTACGTGGGACACATGCACACAGTTGGGTGATGTCTTTTGATACCGAGTTGGAAGCGTTTGAAGAGTATGCCAAAGTGTTGCCAAACAATTGTGTATTTTTGGTGGACACGTATGACACGCTTGAAGGTGTTCGCAATGCGATCCAGGTGGGCAGGAAGCTTGCGGAACGCGGGTATCGTATGGTGGGAATACGATTGGATTCAGGGGACTTAGCCGCGTTAAGCATTTCAGCAAGGCGAATGCTTGATGAGTCTGGTTTTAAGGACGCGGTGATTGTAGCGAGCAATGACTTGGATGAGAGGCTCATTGAGAGTCTAAAACGGCAGGGTGCATGTATCGGTCTTTGGGGCGTTGGGACGAAGTTGGCGACGGCATACGATCAAGCGGCTTTGGGAGGTGTGTATAAATTAGGGGCGATTCGAGGAGTGGATGGGGGGTGGCATCCGCGGGTAAAGATTTCCGAGCAGATGATCAAGACGTCGAATCCGGGTGTTCAGCAGGTGCGGCGATTTTTCGATGCGGATGGCATTGCCCAGGGAGACATGATCTTTGATGAGAGTTTGCCCTTTGATGGCGTCGGGGCGATGGTCGAGTTTGGAGAATACGGTAAGCGTCGTATGTTTGAAGTGGACCAAGGTGTTGGTGCCGAGGGAAGGTATGAGGATTTGTTGGTCCCGATTATGCATCGAGGAAAGGTGGTTTATAGTTCCCCGAGCATCCATCAAATGCGAGAGCGGACGGCAACACAATTATCGGCGTTTCCAAGTGGCGTTCTGCGTTTTGATAACCCCCAGCAATATGCTTGTGGACTCGAAGAGTCGCTTCATGCCGTCAAGCGGGCTTTGATCGAAGCCGAGAGGAGTAAGCTTGGTGCTGGTGGAGGAGAGCTCCATGGCGTGGGGGAAGGAGCGGGCGTCTAATGGTGCACAGGGGGACATTCTGCTATCCGTATGCGAGACCTGCCGTCACAGTGGATTGTGTGGTATTTGGGTTGTCTGAGGATCGTTTGCAGTTGTTGTTGGTACAACGCGAGGAAGAGCCGTTTTTACAATGCTGGGGGTTACCCGGTGGGTTTGTTAGGGTCGAAGAAGACCTCGACGAATCGGTGCAAAGAGAGTTAGAGAGCAAGACGGGATGCAAGAACATTTATTTCGAGCAACTCTACACCTTCGGTAGCTTGGATCGCGATCCTCGTGGCCGGACCATCTCTATCGCGTATTTTGCTTTGGTTAACTCAGCTTCGTATCCGGTAGAAGAGTTGGGGGACGAGAGGTCGGTAGTGAGGGGACGCAAGCGGGTCTGTTGGCATGGGGTCGATACGTTACCGCAACTGGCGTTCGATCACGGAAAGATCATTGCATGCGCTCTGGAGAGGTTGCGTTCGAAGGTTATGTATCGACCGATTGGATTTGAGTTATTACCGAGTCGATTTACGTTGAGTCGGTTGCAGAGGATGTACGAGATATTGCTGGGCAGGGAGTTAGACAAAAGGAATTTTCGCAAGAAGATTTTGAGTATGGGGGTGCTTGATAGGCTTCAAGCGTGGGAGCAAAACGGGGTGCAACGACCGGCGCAGTTGTATCGATTCAATCAGTCCAAGTACAAGCAGAAGTTAAAGCAGGGAGACTTTTTCGAGGTTTAACGAATGATGAGCAAGCGAGCTTTGTTGTTGATCGATTTACAAGTTGATTTCGTTGAGGGTGGGGCTTTGGCAGTCCCCAATGGTAGCGAGGTCATCGAGGTCGCAAACCGTCTGATACCTTGTTTTGACTTGGTGATTGCAACGTTGGATTTTCATCCGGCGGATCACAAAAGTTTTGCAAGTCAGAATCATGGGGTCGGGGTGTACGGCGAGTTCGAGCTTGAGGGACTACCGCAGACGGCTTGGCCGGATCACTGCATTGCCGGTAGCCATGGTGCGGAGTTAGTCAGAGGGTTGGAGGCTGAGGGGATCGATCATCTCATTTACAAAGGGACCGACCGGTCGATTGATAGCTACAGCGGTTTTTACGATAACGGGCATCGCAAGGGGACCGGGTTAGCCGAATTACTTAGGGCTCAAGAAGTTCGAGAGGTTGTGATTCTTGGACTGGCGACCGATTACTGCGTACTTTATACGGCTCTTGATAGTATCGCTGAAGGATTTTCAACGGTTGTTGTGACCGATGGGTGTCGCGGAGTGGGATTGCGGCCGACGGACATTGCTGCCGCGTGGGCACGCATGGAGCGTGCCGGGGTGCGACTGGCGAAGAGTGATGAGTTTAGCCGAGTTTCTTAAACACGCTTTCGGCTAGCGTACCGGTACTATCTGAGAATTGATCTTGTTCGATACCCATCGACCGCAAGATGCTCAGGAATAGGTTGCTCATGCGATTCTCACCGGATCGCCAATATTGGCCGTGTTCGAGCCCCATGCGATTTCCTCCTGCTACGAGAGTTGGAAGGTTTTTCGGCCAGTGCGTGGTGCTTGCACCGCTACCGAAGAGAACGATGGTGTTATCGAGCAGAGTGCCTTCGGGGTCTTGGTAGGATTGAAGCTTTCCTAGGAAGTTCGCCAGTTGCTGGCTTAGGAAGAGATCGTATTTTGCGAACTCAAGTTGGCCGACTTTATCGCCAGCATGGGAGAGATTATGGTGTGTTCGGGTGAGTCCAAGTTTCAGAGGGAAGGTATCGCTGATGCCCATACCATCTTCGCGATTGAGCATGAATGCAACGGAGCGGGTGATGTCGGCATCGAAGGCTAGGGCGATCAGATCGAACATGTTTCGGTAGTATTCTGCCGGTTCACCTTCTGGGGAAGCGTCCAGATTGAGGCTGGAGTGGTCTTGGGATTTAAGGGGGATATCGATCCATTTCTCGGAGGCGATCAATCGCGATTCGATTTCGTTGAGGGATGCAAGGTATTGGTCCATACGATCGCGATCGGAATAGCCGAGTTGTTTTTGGAAGCTGTTAGCGCTTTCGAGGACGGCATCGACGAGTTTGATTCGAGAGCGGAGCGCTTGGCGTTGAGTTTCTAGGGAGTTTCTGTCGACTCGAAAGAGGCGATCGAAAACTCTGCGTGGGTGGCTTTCGGCGGGGATGGGGCGACCTTGGAGATCATAGGAGATGGTGCCAGTGCGAGACAGGAATCCGACGCCTGCATCGATCGACAGGACGAGGGAGGGTTGCCGGCAATGTTGTTTGGTGTGTTGAGCGATGAGTTGGTCGATACCGACGGAGTTATAGGTACCTGGCTTGGGGCTATGAAGAGGTGCTCCGGTGAGCCACATATCGGAGCAGACATGCGGATCGGCTTTGGTTCCATTTTCGTGGTATAGGCCACCGAAAAAACTGACGTGGTTGCGGAAGGCTTCCAGGGGTTTTGTGGAGTTACCGAATACGAATTTTCCATCCGCTTCGGCGGTGGGGAACCAGCTCCAGTCGTCGATCTGGTGTTCTGGCTTTGGGAGGGACATGCCGTTGGCGGTATACAGAGCGCAAAAACGTTTCGGTGGATGATCCGTGACCGACTTTCCCATCGCTTCTAAGGTGGGGAGTGCAAGGGCGGTCCCTGCGATTCCTTTGAGGACAGCGCGGCGGTCTAGTTTGATGCTATTGGCGTAGGAGTTGGTCATGATCGAAGCCGCAACTGAGGGAAAAATTTAGGAGGGGGGATTCGGATGGGGTGGGTTATTTCTCGTCGAACAATTTGCTATGGATGATCCATCGGATGAGATCTTTGAGTCGATAATCGGAATCGTGGAGTTGTTTGATGTTTTCTCGGATAAATCCGGTTTCATTGTAGGATAATCGGCGTCCACAGGCATAGGTCGCCAAGTGTTTTGTGACGCTTTGGGCGACTTGAACTAGCTGCTCGTTAAGAAGATAGGATCGGAAGGCGATGAAGTCTTGTACTTGTGTTCCGTTTGGAAGGGTGGAGCTTGCGTCTCGCGATTGAGGATCGAATCGACCGGAGGCATCGAAGGCTTCGAAGGGGAGTCCCCAGGGGTCGATTCCCGCGTGGCAATTTGCGCAGCCTTGAACGTTTCGGTGTCGTTCGAGTTTTTCTCGTAGGGACAGTTCCGTGAGGTCTTCGAGTTTTGGAACGTTCGGTGGTGGATCCTCGGGTGGTGAATCGATTATTTTCCGGGCGAACCAAGCTCCTCGTTTGACGGGGTTTGCTTCGCGGCCGTCGGAGAGTCCGATCATTAATGCGGCTTGGCTGAGAATCCCGCCGAGTCCAGGGGTGTGGTGTTCGACGGGTTGGAAATCGAATCCGCTTTCGGTCAGGCCCGACAGGCCATAGTAGCTTGCAACCGGTTCGTTGACGACGATTGAGTCGGAGGAAATCAGTTCGCGGATGGGGCGATTTTCGCGGAGTAAACGCCAGAAGGAGTGGATCGGTTCGAGTCGCAGAGCTTGTTTTGCTTCCTTGGTCAGGTGCGGGAATTTTTTGCGGTCGACTTCGACGGTTTCCAATTTGTTTAGCCCGAGCCATTGGGAGACAAAGGTTTCAGCGAAGGCGAAAGAGTTTGGGCTTGCGATCAGCCGATCGATTTGGGCGTCGAGGTTTGCTCGCAGAGTACCGGACTGGGCGAGGTCGATAAGTTCTTGATCAGGTGGGGCGTTCCACAAGAAGTATGATAGTTTCGAAGCGAGTTCCCAGTCATCGAGCGGTTCCCCATCGGAGGATTGGCTTGCTTCTGAGATATAGAGGAACTGAGGGGAGGTTAGAACGAAGCAGAGCGCTTCTTCGATACTTGGTTGTAGTTCCTTTGAGGTTGCGAATTGTTCTTTCCAGAAGTTGAAGATGGTATTCGACTCGTTCTGTGAGAGAGGTCGTCGAAAAGCGCGGCGTGCGAAATCTGAAAGGATGCGATTGGCATAGTGTTCGTCGGTTTCCTTGAGATCGCGATCAGCGAAGATTTGGCGATGGGGTTTCGGTGGCCATTGCACGAAGTAGGGGCCTTCGAATTCGATGCTATGGATAACGAGTCTTGGGGTGTCTCTACCGTCGGTAAACTCGTGTCGCACTCCGATTTCGCGGATGCCTGCTAAGTAGTTGACGTTATTGGGTTCAACATCGGGGCTTGGGAAATTCTCGATGTAGCCGTCGAAGATAAACTCGGCAGGGGATTCGTCGGTGACGTTGATCGGTTGAGCGACTTGGCTCATGGTGCTACCGCAATCTCGGCGTAGGCCGATATGAACACCGAGTTTCGGGAAGCGTTTTTCGAAGCGAGTGAAGGCTTCGAGCAGTTGGTTTCGGTAGAGGTTCGATTTCGTTGTTTGATCTGGATTGATCCGTTGTTCGATATTGCGAGGTTGAACCGAAGAGGGATCGTTAGGGTTTGGTGTATTGATTGGATCGAGGTGTCGCAGGAGGATCTTCTCGATAGGAAGTTTCCCGTTGTACAGAGAAGTGATTTTTACGGGGCCTTTGGGGAGACGGAGGATAGAGAAGCAAGGGGTTTGTAATTGACCTGAAAGAGCGATTTCCGGGAGGTTTGCCGGGGTGATATGAAGGGTAAGTTCTTTGTTTGTGTTATCGAGCGAAGGAGGGTCGGCGAATTGAGAGCCGGGTTTGACAAGGGCGAGAACTTCCGCTGGGTTTAGTGGTCGGCGATAGAGTCGGACTTCGTCGATTTGTCCATGGAAATGCTGGCCGTTTTGAATACGTCCGATGTGAAGCGATGCGTTAGGATTGGCGAGGTCAGCCGATTCGATGGTTCCGGTGGCGACGCGGTATCCATTGACGAACAGTTCAGTGGATTCAGGAGCCCGGCGGATTACAGCGCAGACGTGTTGCCAACGGTCTTTCCTGAGCGTCCCAGGAGGGCTTTGAATGGTTCCATTGTGTTGTTGGTTTGCTTTGGCTGTTTCTAGTCGAAGCGTACCTCGGTCGTCGGGCATATCTAGCAACCAACCTTGGGTGTAGCCGTATCCCCCCAAGCAAACGATGCCGCTTTGGGTTAGTCGTGTTGGATTGATCCAAGCGGAGATTGTAAAGTCGCTTGTGCCGACATTGAGTGCATCGTAGTGAGGGAGGGCGAAGGCTCCGTCACCTTTTTCAAGGTTGAGGGACTTTCCGAAAGGGGAGGGTTGAAGGTTCGCGGAGCCGGTCAGTAGTTTTTCGCTGAGCGATGTTGATTTGGGGAATAGTCCATCATCATTGGCGTTTTCCATGGGCCAATATCCCAGTAGTTTTTGTTCGAGATTTTCGAACGAGGGAGAGTTAGCGAGTTTTTGGGGTACTGTGGGATAGACTTCTACGGCATAGATGCCTGGTTGTTCGACGGTGGTTTGAATAGTACCAGACGAGTTCGAAGCCTTTGGTTGGTCGGGTATTGGGTCGAGAGAGATTGCAGGAAAGCTATCGAGTGGAGAGTAGGAAAAGAGGTGTCCGCATAAAAGAGCATCGTGAGCTTTAGAGGCTTTGACTCGCACTTGAAAGGGTCCGCGATCGGGAAGTTCGCGAAGGGAGATTTTGAAGTTCGCATGTGGTCCGTAGGTGCTAGATTCGCCGAATATTTCGGGACTTGGAATGGCAGGGCGCAGAGCGAGTCCGTTGGGGAAGAGTTCGTAGGCTTTGCCTTGTGGGTAGCCTTCTGTCCCTCGCATGCAAGCGAATACAGAGTGGTGGATACCGGAGAAGTCTTTCCATCCGCGAACGGTATCATTCCCTTGATAGCCTTCGATGAATCGAAAAGACTTTTGCATTTGCCAAGGTTCGAAGGGGAATGGTTTAGAGATATCGAGTTCGTGAACGATGAAATCGCCGTTGGGAAGCAGATGGTTGTTGGCTCCGAGGATGAGAGATTCGTTGGATGGGGTCGGATGGATGCCTTTTCCGAAGTCCATGCGGAAGGCTTCGATGCGGGGAGGTTCGTTCGTGTTTACGATAGCGCTTTGAAGGCCTTTTTTGGCGATATCGAAGAAC